>Ga0180215_1000540_pt1 | contig 47470 bp, 40 predicted proteins | sample eDN3rd37CBELigBY_FD_128871 | JGI IMG/M metagenome (GOLD analysis project Ga0180215, IMG submission 128871) | Enriched backyard soil microbial communities from Emeryville, California, USA - eDNA 3rd pass 37_C BE-Lig BY (version 2) (version 2) | ecosystem: Environmental > Terrestrial > Soil >... | reverse complement strand
CCCAGCGGTAACGACCAACGGCAACTCTCAAACCGGAAGAACAAAGGGATTCGGGCCACACCTCGCCCAAATCCCTGACTGTTCTGAAATTAACTCGGTTTGGCCCAAAGGGCCAAACACGAGGGGGCCGCCGGCAAGCCGGCGGCCCTTCTCTTTCTCCGCGCCCCACGCGGTTTTCGCCCCCTTGGTCAAGCCGCCCTGCTTTTTTGGCCGTCTTGCCCGAAGGGCCGGTCGCCCCCATTGGCGACGTCCGCGCGTCATCGCGGCATGGGTCGGCACGGCAGGGGTTGAGGCCTCCCGCCCCGGGGCGCTTCAGGCCAGCAGAGGGAGCGTTGTCCGAAGCCCGAGGGAGGGGTAGCCTATGAACCATATTCGGAAGCGCGTCACGAAAGCGGAGCCGCGCAGGAAGGCCCCGCCGGCTTAGCGCCTTCGTCGACGACGTGAAAGGGAGGTACGAACCGCATGAAAGCGACTCGATGGCTTGGCCTGGCCGTGTCGGCCGGAGTGCTCGGTGGAACCCTTGGCTGCGCGCAGACCATGCCCGCGGCCTCGACTCAAGCTCCCGCCGTGATCCCCCAGGCGCAAAGCGTCCCGGGTGGCGACATGACTCCGGATTCCCTCTTGAACAATGACCGCCAGATCATGGTCGACGGTAAGGCCATGACCTTCGACCAGATCCGCAAGGAACTCCCCGCCCGCATCTCGGAGGCCGACGCGGCCAAGATGCTCGTCAAGCTCAACCCCAATGAAGTCGTCGCCGACGGCAACGAGCAGAACGTCCAGCAGTGGCGCGGCCGGTTCTTCGGTCGCCGGTTCTTCGGACGCGGCTTCTCGCCGTTCTTCTTCAACCGCTTCTCGACCTTCTCGTACTTCCCGTACTCGAGCTTCTACTTCCCGTACTACTACAACGCCGGCTACTACTACCCGTACGTCTATCCCTACTACTCCTACTCCTACTACCCCTTCTTCTACCGCTACGGCGCGCGCTACTGGCCCTACTCCTACTGGTGGTAACCCCTACCGGGGGCCGTCGGGAATTCCCGGCGGCCCTTTCGTCACGCCGCAAATCGGGGTAAACTAGACCGTTCCAGCGCTTCACGCGGAGGCGCAATGCAAAAAGGGGTAAGGACCATGGCACGGCGCGTGGCAATGGCCCTCTCCGGAGGAGTCGACTCCGGAGTGGCCGCACATCTACTGCAATCTCAAGGGTACGAGCTGGTGGGAGTCACCTCCCTCAACTTCCCCGAATCGCGCTGCTGCGACATGAAGTCCGTCTTCGACGCCGCCCGCATCGCCAAGCAGCTCGGCTTCCCCTACCACACCATCGACGTCCTTCAGTCCTTCAAGGAAAAGGTCATCGACGCCTTCACCGAAGGCTACAAGCAGGGCATCACCCCGAACGTCTGCACCATCTGCAACTCCGAGGTCCGCTTCGAGGAGCTCTTCGAGGAAGCCGCCTGGCGCTACGACGTCGACGCCATCGCCTCGGGCCACTACGCCCGCAACCGCCACGACGCCGCCTCCGGACGCTGGCAGCTGCTGCGCGGCCTCGATCCCACCAAGGACCAGTCGTACATGCTGTACCGGCTGCGCCAGGACCAGCTCGAACGCTGCCTCTTCCCCCTGGGCGAGAAGACCAAGGACGAGGTCCGGGCGATCGCCGAGACCATCGGCCTCGAAGTCTCCCGCAAGCCCGATAGCCAGGACATCTGCTTCGCCGCCGGCGACACCCGCAAGTTCCTCGAAGAGCGCATCGGCGCGCAGCTTTCGCCCGGCCCGATCGTCGACGTCACCGGCAAGCCCCTCGGCACGCATCAAGGCATCGCCTACTACACCGTCGGACAGCGCCGCGGCCTCGGCATCGCCCACCCCCACCCGCTCTACGTCGTCCGGGTCGAGGCGGCCACCAATACCGTGGTCGTGGGCCCCATCGACGCCGCCCATGAACAAGCCGCCACCGTCCGCGACGTCCGCTGGGTCTCGATCGCCGCTCCCACCGAGCCGATCGCCGTCGAGGCGCAGGTACGCTACCGCTCCAAGGCCATGCCCGCCAAGCTGACACCTCAAGCGGACGGCCGGGTCATGCTGGAGTTCGAGGAGCCGATCTTCGCGATCACGCCGGGACAGGTCGCCGCCTTCTACCAGGGGGACCTGCTCTTGGGCGGGGGAGTTCTCGAAGGCTAAAAAGGATAATCGTTAGCGGGAGGCCTCGGGAGGCGCGGCCGGGGGCAACATGCCCAGCTCGCGGATCATCTCGGCGCCGCGTTCGACGGTTTCGCGCTCGGACTTGTAAGTCAGGACCGATAGCGCCTCGTCGAGCGGCCACCAGCGAGCTTCGTCAACTTCCCAGGAGTCGTTGGACGTCTCGCCCCGCAAATGGCGAATCAGGAAGAAGTGAACCGTCTTGTGAATCTTGACGCCTTCTTCCTTGGCGTAGAACCAGTAGGAGATCTCGCCAATCCGGCGAAGGACCTCGCCGATCAGACCGGTTTCCTCCATGACTTCACGGCAGGCCGCCTCTTCCAGGGTCTCCCCTTCCTCGAGACGTCCCTTGGGCAGGGCCCAGATACGTCCCCCCCGAAGGGCGATGAGACCGATCTCGACTTTGCCGTTGTGCTGGCGAAAGATGACTCCGCCGGATGAAACCTGATGCTTGACCTTGGACACGGGGCCTCCACTCTACTCTTCTCATCTTAGCACTCCCCGGCGAAATATCGCACCCCATTCGGGCGCCTGTCCGGGAGTTTTGGCCCGCGGGGCCCCGCGATTTGACGCCCCACCCGATCTTTGTTAGGGTGAGGACGCCTTTTTATCAAGCCTTCGCAGCCATTTCACGCCTGCGGATCGACGCATCAGGAGTTCCCGTGTCACGTAAGCCGCTTCTTGTCCTCTTCATCGCGATCTTCACCGTGATGATGGGCTTCGGCGTGGTCATCCCCGCCATGCCTTACTATGCCCGCACGCTTCAGGGCGACGCCGTCTTCATCGGAGCCATGATGGCCTCGTACTCGCTCGCCCAGTTCGTGATGTCCCCCATCTGGGGGCGGCTCTCGGACCGCCACGGCCGCAAGCCCTTCCTGATCCTCGGCCTGCTCGGCTACGCCATCTCGTTTCTCTGGTTCGGCCTCGCCGACAACCTGACCAACCTCATGGCGGCCCGCACGCTCGGCGGGTTGCTCTCGGCGGCGGCCCTCCCGACGGCCTTCGCCGCCGTCTCGGACATCACCACCGAGGAGAACCGGGCCAAGGGCATGGGAGTGGTCGGCGCGGCCATGGGCCTCGGCATGGTCTTCGGACCGGCGATCGGCGGGTGGCTCGGACATTATGGCCTCTCCGTGCCCTTCTTCGTGGCCGCCGGCATCGCCGTCGTGGCCGCCCTCATGGTCGTCACCATGCTCCCCGAGTCCCTGCCCAAGCATGAGACCCCGCCGGAGCGCACGACCCTGCTCCAGAACCTCAAGGCCACCCCGGCCTCGGCCTGGGGCTTCCTGGCCGTCACCTTCCTCGCCACCTTCGCCTTCGCCGGCTTCGAAACCGTCTTCGCGCTCTTCGTCCAGGATCGCCTCTATCTCGATCCCACGGCGAGCGCCCGCACGGTCGGCATGCTACTCGCCGTCATGGGCCTGGTCTCGGCCCTCGTCCAGGGTGGGCTGGTCGGCCGGTTGATCAAGCAGACCGGTGAGCGCATGGTCCTCGTCATCGGGCTCGGCCTGATGGCCCTGACCATGCTCTCGGTGAGCGCCACCTCCGCCTCGGCCTTCGCCTTCGCCTGCATCCTCGCCGTCATGGGCATCGCGCACGGCGTCCAGCGACCCGCCATTTCCTCGGGCATCTCCAAGGGAGCCGGTTCCGCCCAAGGCGCCGCCCTGGGCTTGATGAGCTCGTTTGACAGCCTCGCGCGGGTCCTCGGCCCCCTCCTGGCGGGCTTCCTGTACACCATGCAGCTCTCACTCCCCTTCTACGCCTCGGCCCTGGCCCTCATCGCGGGCGCGATCATCCTGCTCGCGCTGGGACGACAGGCCAAGTCCCCGTCACCGTCCACGCCCGACTCGGCCTCGTAGCCCCGGCGATGCCCGAGGCAGCCGGTCCCCGACCCGCCGCCTCGAGAACGCCCCCTCCCGAAAAAATACCGAAACAAACCTCCCGTACCCTGGAACGATGGAGTCCCCCTGCGAGGCTCAGGAAGCGCGCCAGCCGCATGCCGACAGGATCAGGCACTTGACGTTGCCTATAGGCTTTGCTAGCGTGTTCGAGTCTGAACTTCCACTTCAACTTTAGGTTCGATGGCCGAGAAAACCTATTCCATTGGCGAAGTCGTACGCCTCCTCCATCCTGACTGCGACGTGACGGAATCCACCCTGCGCTTCTGGGAGAAGATGGGGTTGATTTCGTCGCGCCGTACTCCAGGAGGCCACCGGGTCTTCACCGAGGACGATCTTCAGCGGATCCGGATCATCAAGCGGCTTCAAACCCAGCGTTACATGCCGCTTTCCAAGATTCGCAAGCTTTGCCAGTCGGTTCAGTCCATCGAAGAGCTGGCGGCCGTCGCCGAGTTCAACGAAAACTTCTACCGCCCGCTCCGTTACGACCCCAGCTTCGAGCCCCTGACGCGCGAGGAGCTGGCCGTCCGCACCGGGCTCTCGCCGCAGACGCTCGCAACGCTCGAAGACACGGGCGCCATCCGCCCCCACCTGGGGGACGGCCGCCTCGCGTCCGATGACAAGGGCGACGCCCCCTCCGAAACGCGCTTCGACGAGGACGGCCTCCGCGTCGCCGAGATCTTCCAGGAGCTCGCCGCGTTCGGCGTCGAAGCCGAGGATTTCCGCGAAACCTGCGCCCTGACCACGCAACTGGTCGAGATCCAGTACCGCTACTACTTCGACAAGCTTTACCCCCGGATTCCTGCCCACCAGCAGGCCAAGCAGGTCAAGGTCCTCAGTGACCTCGGCCAGGAGCTGTTCCGCATCATCTACCACCAGACCTACCTCGCCGTGGGGGAACGCCTCATGCGGGAGGAAGGACTCGTCAAGGCTGACGCCGAGAATACCGAGAAAGCGAAGAACTCATGAAACGCATTGCACCCATCCTCCTGGCGGGCGCCCTCGTCTCCGCAGGCCTTCTGGCCGGCTGCGACTCGCAGGCCGCCCTCGTCGCCAACCCCGCGTCCAAGGGCAACGTCCCGACGGTCACGGCAAACCTCGTGACCTCGCCGAGCACCATGCTCTTCTTCCCGGAGGCCAACTTGACGCCCGAGATGAAGGAAGCCAAGAGCATGAAGATCCTCTTCGGGTCGGTCGCCATCCCCATGACCGCCATCGCCACCCCGGCGGCTGGCGTGACGGCACCGGTTCCGCAGACGGGCGGCTTCGAGCCGGATCTCTCGGGCAAGCAGCGCTTCGTCTTCATTCTCGATCGCACCAAGACCCAAGTGGTCGATGTCCAGCTCGCCCAATAGCGCGGCCGCAGTAAGGATAGAGTCACCATGCACGTCAACCGTCACCTTCCCACCACCCTCATCCTCGCGGCGCTCGCCAGCCCGATCCTGATCCAGGCCCCGGCAGAAGCGCAGACCCGGGCTTCCGGACGCGTCGTCAACGAGAAGGGCCAGCCCCTCTCCAAGGTCTTCGTCCAGCAGCAGGGCTCGCTGGCCACCGCCTTCACCGACGATCAGGGCCGCTTCACCCTCACCCTCGATCCCAACGGCCAGCGCTCCGTCGAGGTCAGCGCCGTCGGCTACCAGTCCAAGGTCGCCCCGGTCGACGGCCTCGCCGCGCGCCCCATCAAGCTGGATCCCATCCCGACCTACCAGCCGACCTACGCTCCGGTCCTTCCGGCCCGCGTCTCGGCCGACATCCCCCTCCTGGACACCCAGGTGGGCGTTTCCTACCAGCTTCACAACCCGCGCCTCAGCCAGGGCAACCAGGCCGTCGAGGGTTGGGTCGACAACGCGCTCCAGGGCCATGGCCAGCTTCGCCGCGGCAGCGCCCTGATCGGCCTCGAGGGAAGCCGCTACAAGGCCCCGATGACCCTTCCCGACAACCCGACCACCTCGTCGGTCGCCACCCCCGAGGTCACTGACGTCAAGGTTCGCGGCGGCATGGCCTTCGGCAACGACTTCTTCGAGGTCGGCCCCAGCTTGTCGGTCTTCCAGACCAACGTCACGCCCAACAACAACGGCGTGCCCTATACCGGCACCGTGATGGATTACACCCACACCCGCCGGGGCATCGGCGTCGCCATCCCCGGCATCATCTCGCTGGGCCGCGTCGAGCTCTTGGGTGAAGGCGCCTACTACCCTTGGACCTCCACCACCCTGGAAGGCGCCCCTGCCCCCGTCACTTCCGGGCAGCGCGTCGACCTCAAGCTGGGCGTGGGCTACCGCTTCACCCCCAACGTCCGTGCAGAAGTGACCTACGCCAACCAACTCTGGCGTCGGGGCGACTTCCGCGAGACCTCGGACATCTGGGGTCTGGGCGTCACCTATCGCCCCGAGCGGACGGAGGAGCGGTAATGAACCGACGGAACCTCATCGCGGGTCTCACGGCGCTCAGCTTGAGCCCCGTGGGAGTCGCGCTCGCCCCGGCGAGCCCCGCCGCGGCCCAGGAGCTGAGTCAGCTGACGCTGGTCGAGGCGATCGCCATCGCCGAGCGTAACGCCCCCACCGTGCGCGCCGCGGAGTTCGGCCTCGAATCGGCCGAAGCCCGCGTCACCGAGATCACGGGCGGCGCCTTCCCGCAGCTCAGCCTCAGCACCAGCGCCTTCAGCTTCAACATGCTCGGCACCGGCTCCGGCGGAGCCGGCCTCGGCATGATGGGCATGGGCGGCATGGGCGGGCTGGGTGGCATGTCCGGCATGGGCGGCCTCGGCATGATGGGCGGCTTGGGTGGCCTCGGCATGATGGGCTTGGGCGGCGGTGGCAACACCACGACCCAGGTTCAGCTCAGCGCCAACCAGGTCCTCTTCGACGCCTTCCAGACCCAGGACGGCCTCAAGATCGCGGATTCCACCCGAGATCTGGCCCGCGTCGAGATCCTCAGCGCCCGTCGCCGAGCCCAGTTCGACGCCGCCAACGCCTACCTGGGCGTCCTTCGCGCCGAGAGCCTCCTGGAGGTCTCCCGCGTCGCGCTAGAGCAGGCCCGCGCTCACGTCGAGCAGGCGCAGCTTCGCGAGCGCTCCGGCGTCGGCACCCGCTTCGAGGTGCTTCAGGCGCAGACCCAGCTCGCCAACACCCAGGGGCAGTTCTCCCAGGCTTCGAACCGCGTCGAGCTCGCCCGCCTGTCCTTGGGCACGGCCCTGGGCGTCTCGGCGATGAACGCGCGCCTGGATTCGGCCCTGACGCTGCCGCGCGCCGCGGTCAGCACGGCCGTTTACGAGGCGGCGATCGCCAACCGCCTCGAGGTCCAGCAGATCGACCTGAAGCGCGAGATGGACGAGACCACCGTGACCTTGCGCTCGCGGGCCTACCTGCCCACCGTGGCGGGCATCGGCATGCTCACGTACCAGCCCGGCTCGATGAGCTACTACCTGCTTGGCGCCTCGATGAACTGGACGCTCGTCAACGGCGGCAAGACCAAGGCTCAGATCGCCCAGGCCGAGGCCGAAGTGGCCAAGGATCTGGCGCAACTGGAATCCGTGCGCCGTCAGGTCGCCCTCGACATCCAGAACGCCCTTTCGGCGCGCACCGAGGCCATCGATCGCGTGGCGATCGCCCAGCAGGGCGTGGCTGCGGCGGCCGAAGGCTACCGTCTCGCCCAGGTCCGGTTCCAGGCCGGCATGGGCACCGGGCTCGAAGTCATCGATGCCCAAACCTCCCTCGCCCAGGCGCAGAGCAATCTCGTCCAGGCTCAGTACGATGTTCAAGCCGCGGAGTTGCGGGTGACTCAGGCCCTCGGTCTGGAGCTCCAAACCGTGTTAGCCAAGAAAGGAAGCGAGTCGTGAAGCGTATCGCTTGGGGTCTCGTCCCGATGCTGGTGATCGGCATTGCCGGTTGCCAGAAGGGCGAGCCCAATCCCACTGACGCCCCCAAGGCGCAGGAACAGGGCATTTCGGTCGCCGTCGCCACCGCCGAGCAGGGCAAGATCGCGCGCCCGCTGGTGGTCGAGGGCACCGTCGCCGCCCGCTCCGAGGTCAAGATCTTGCCCAAGATGACCGGCCGCGTGCTCGAGGTCCTCGTGGACGAAGGCTCCGCCGTGAAGGCCGGCCAGAAGCTCGCCAAGATCGAGAGCCCCGAGCTGGAATGGCAGATGCAGCAGCAAAAGGCCGCGCTTCTGACCGCTCAGGCCAACCTCTCGAACGCCAAGAGCAACCTGGACCGCATGCGGACCCTGGTCGAGCAGGGCGCCATCAGCCAGCAGCAGTTCGAAAGCACCGAAACCCAGCTCAAGGTCGCTGACGCGCAGGTCAAGCAGATCCGGGCGGCCATCCGCCTGCTCGAGACCCAGAGCGAGAACGCCACGGTGACCTCGCCCATCTCTGGCGTCGTGATCGGCCGTTCCGCCGAAGTCGGCCTCATGGCCATGCCCTCGAGCCCCCTCTTCACCATCGCCGAGTCGGGCCCCCTGGAAGTCCAGGTCAACGTCCCCGAGCAGGAGATGGCCCACCTCAAGGTCGGCGCGCCCGTCAAGGTCGAATCCGCCGCCTTCCCCGGCGAGTCGTTCGACGGCAAGATCCGCGAGGTCAGCCCCGCGGTCGATCCGCAGACCCGCCAGATCAAGGCCAAGATCGACCTCGGCAAGGGCGGTCCCCTGAAGGTCGGGATGTTCGTCAGCGGCACCATCCAGACCCAGGCGCGCGAGAGCCTCCTGGTCCCCACCACCGCGCTCCAGAACGATGGCACCCAGGCCTTCGTCTACCTCGAGGAGGAAGGCAAGGCCAAGCGGGTCAACATCCGGACCGGCATCCGCAACGGCGCCCAGGTCGAAGTCCTCGACGGCCTCTCGGTCGGCGCTCCGGTCGTCGTCGAAGGAGGCGCCTTCCTCAAGGACGGCGCCACCATCGTGCGGAGATAACCTATGAATTTCTCCGAACTCTTCATCCGCCGACCCGTCACCACCACCATGCTGATGACCCTGCTCATCATCCTGGGGATGATGGGCTTCAGCAAGATCAGCATGGACCTCTTCCCCGACGTGGACTTCCCGGTGGTCGTGGTTTCCACGGTCTATCCGGGCGCGGCCCCCGCCGAGGTCGAGGAATTGCTCTCGAAGCCGATCGAGGAGGTCATCTCCTCGATCAACGGCCTCGACACGATCCACTCGTACTCGAACGAGGGCGTCTCGACCGTCGTCGCGCAGTTCGACCTCGAGGTGGACAACAAGGTCGCCTCGCAGGACGTCCGCGAGAAGGTCTCGATGATCCGCGGCATGCTGCCCGAGGGCATCGTCGAGCCGAGCATCCTCTTGTTCGACCCGGCCAGCGCCCCCATCGCGGCGTTTGCCATCAACGGCCCCCAGACTCCGATGGAGCTCACCGATTACGTCGAGGACGTGCTCAAACCCAAACTCGAGCGCATCAACGGCGTCGGCTCGGTGGACCTCCTCGGTGGCCGAGTCCGCGAGATCCACATCGACCTCGACCCCACCCGCCTCAAGACCTACGGGCTCTCCGTGGCGGGCCTCTACCAGACCCTCAAGGCCGACGGCATGAACCTGCCCGGCGGCCGCATCACCGAGAACGGCCAGGAGCTGTCGCTTCGCGCGATGGGTAAGTTCCAGACCGTCTCGGACATCGCCAACTTCCAGGTCGCCACGCCCTCCGGCGCCCGCGTGCGCATGGGGGACCTCGGCAAGGTCTGGCAATCGATCGAGGAGCCCCGGTCGCTGGGCTTCGTGAACAACCAGCCCGCGGTCATGTTCAACATCTTCAAGCAGTCCGGGGCGAACACCGTCGCGGTGGTCGACAACATCCAGAAGGAATTCAAGAAGCTCGAGGCGACCCTGCCTCCGGGCGCGACGTTCACCACCGTCCAGGACTCCTCCAAGTTCATCAAGGAATCCAACCATTCGGTCTGGGAGCACCTGATCATCGGTGGCCTGCTGGCGGTCGCGATTCTCTTCGCCTTCCTCCGGAACTGGCGCGCCACCTTGATCGGCGGCATGGCCATCCCCATCTCGATGATCGCCACGTTCTGGACGATGCAGCTCATGGGCTTCTCGTTCAACATGCTCACCACCCTGGCGCTCACCCTGGTGGTCGGCATCGTGGTCGACGACGCGGTCGTGGACCTCGAGAACATCTACCGACACATGGAGAAGGGCGAGCCGCCGCTGCGCGCCGCCATCAACGCCACCGGAGAAATCCAGTTGGCGGTTACCGCCTGTACCCTCACGATCGTGGCGGTCTTCGTGCCCGTCGCCTTCATGACGGGCATGATCGGTCAGTTCTTCAAGGAATTCGGCCTCACGGTCGCGTTCGCCGTCCTCTTCTCGCTCTTGGTCGCCCGAACCATCACCCCGATGATCTCGGCGCGCTTCCTCAAGGTCTCGAAGGGCAAGGGCGGCATGAGCGCGGACGCGGAGCATTCCTTTCCGCTCGCCAAGCCGTACCGCAAGGTCCTGGAGTGGTCGCTGAAGAACCGCTGGAAGGTGATGGGCATCGCCGTGGCCTCCTTCGTCTTCGGCATGGCGCTGGTCCCCTTCATCCCCAAGACCTTCATGACGTCGGCCGACCGGGGTGAGTTCCACCTCAAGGTCCAGCTCCCCAAGGGCGCGACCCTGGACGAGACCGGCGCGATGTCCAAGCGCGTCGTCGACGTCATCAAGCAGCATCCCGAGGTGGAGAACGTCTTCACCACCATCGGCGGCCGCGAGGAAATCGACTTCGCCACCCTGGGCGTCATCCTCGTGGACAAGAGCAAACGCAACATCAAGGACGTCGAGCTGGCCGAGCAGATCCGCAACGAGATCGGCACCATTCCCGGCATCCGCGCCAAGGTCATGCTCTCCGGCATGATCGGCGGCGCCAGCGAGATGAACACCCCGATCAACATCTCGCTGCGCGGTAGCAACCTCGAGGAACTGCGCGTCTACGGCGAGAAGATGGCCGACCTGCTTCGCAGCCGGTCCGACCTCTTCGCCGACGTCGACACCTCGCTCGCCCTGAACCGTCCGGAGGTCCAGCTCCAGATCGACCGCGCCCGCGCGGCGGCCGAAGGCGTCTCCTCGGCGGCCCTGGCCAATACCCTGCGGATCGCCACCACCGGCGAGGTCGTGGGCACCATGATCCAGGGAGACGACGAGCTGGATATCCGTTTGCAGGTCGCTCCCGACTCCCGCCAGAGCCTGACGGCGATCAAGGCACTCTCCGTACCCGGCAACCAAGGTCTGGTCCCGGTTTCGGCCGTGGTCACCGAACAGGTCGGCTCCGGCGTCTCGACCATCCGGCGCGAGGATCGCGAGCGCGTGGTGAACGTGCTCTCCAACCTCAAGCCCGGCGTCGCGACGGGTGAAGCCTTCGGCGTCGTCGAGCAGCTCAAGAAGGAGCTCGCCCTCCCCGAAAGCATCGCGTTCGTCCAGGGCGGCGAGGCGGAGCAGATGGCGGACGCCTTCTCGGGCCTCCTCCAGGCGCTCGCGCTGGCCATCGTCTTCGTCTACATCATCCTGGCCGTCCAGTTCGAGAGCTTCATCCACCCCTTCACCATCATGTTCTCGCTCCCGCTATCCATCGCCGGTGCGTTCCTCGCGCTGCTGGTGACCCAGTCGGAGCTCGGCATGATGGCCATGATCGGCGTGATCATGCTGATGGGTATCGTCACCAAGAACGCCATCCTGGTGGTCGACTTCACCCTCCAATTGAAAGATAAGGGGTACCCCACCCTGGAAGCCCTCTTGGAGGCCTGTCCCGTCCGACTGCGGCCGATCCTCATGACCACCGCCGCGATGGTCATGGGCATGCTGCCGATGGCGGCCGGCATCGGCGCCGGCGCCGAGTTCCGCTACCCCATGGCCGTGGTCGTGGTCGGCGGTCTCATCACCTCGACCCTGCTCACCCTGATCGTCGTTCCCGTGGGCTTCTCGCTCATGGACGACTTCCAGAACTGGTACCGCAAGAAGTTCCTCCACAAGGAGGGGCCCACGACCCGGACCGCGCAGGTCGAGACCGCAGAAAGCCTGGCCTAGCCAGACTGCTCATCCCAAGCCCCTTGGTCCGTGGCGAACCACGGACCAAGGGGCTTTTCGCTGCGTCCCCTCGTCCACCGGGCCATGCAAGAGACACAAAGGAACAGCAAAGAAACTCTCAAGCATCCGTAAAAATCGCTCCAAATCAATGAGCTTTTTGCGAACATCCGTCGTTATTACACCAAAGCGACCCAATGTTTGGTAGAATTTTCAAGCTGAGTGAGGGCTCCCATTTCCTTGCACAAGGCGCAGCACCAAAACCACCGAGTTCGCAGCAGGAGACGCTCACTTTCGATGTACAAACCGTCCGTCATCTCCGTGGCCCTCACCCTGACGCTCGTCGGCTGTGCGGTCTCTCCGCTGGCCCAAACTCGCCACATGCTCTCGGGAACCCCTTCCATCCAGGGAGTCCTGAATGAACAAGCGCGCCTCATGGTCTCCGTCACGCGAGAGCAGGGCCCCCGAACCCTGGCGGGATCCTACGACACCGTCAGCCTCACCCTGAAGAACAGCAGCTTGCTCACCCAAGACCTCTCGATCACCCGGACCCTGAGCAACAACGTGGCGAGCCAGGTGTTCACCGCCCTACGCCCCGGCCCCGGCTATACCCTCGACGTGGTCGTCAACCAAGACAACGAGCGGGTCGGAATGAGCCATGTCGACACGATCACCCTCAGCGCCGGGGTCACCAACCGGGTGAACGTCGTCATCGGCCTGGATAACCGGGTGACCATCACCCAGTCCGCCGCCCAGAATTCGGTCGGCGACATCTCTACCTGGATTATCGCCAAGGGTGACCACGTCGTCCTGAACACCGGCTTCGGCATGCTCGATGCCCCCCAGTTGACCGCGTCCGGCGCGGCACGGCTGAGGGTGAAGCTGAGCCCCGAGCTCTACCCCGGCGGCCTCACCCTGGCCACCGTGAACCTCGACGGCTCTCAGAAGACCGATGCGTTCCCCTGGGACACCCGCGTCGCTCAGGGTTCCTATGACCCAGCTTCCCTGACGGCCGACAATGCGACCCTGGGCACCATCACCTTCGAGTTGCTGACCGCCGACGGCAAGATTGTCGGCCGCAGCGAGATGAACAAGGTCCGGGTCGTCGAAGGACAAAGCCTCAATATCGAGCTCATCGAGGCAACTGCCCCCTCGCCCACTCCCTCGCCCAGCCCATTGCCCAGCCCCTCGCCCACGACGTCTCCTAGCCCGTCCAGCACCCCGACGACCGCTCCTGGAAACACGACGGCCAGCCTCATCACGGGCTTGACCCAGCCTGTCGGCGTCACGCTCGACCCGAGCGGCACGGTCTACTGGGTCGAGGATTTCGGAACGACGGTCAAGACATGGACTCAGGCCGGCGGTATCTCGAGCACTCCCTTCGCCACCAACATGGCCGGCACGACGGACATCGTACGCACCTCGACCGGCATGTTCTACGTTTGCAGCTACAGCCACGGGGTCTACAAAATCCCTCCCGGAGGCGGTGTCGCGCAGTTGGTGACCAGCTTGCCGGCCTACGCGGTGGCGCTCGACGTGGACGCGAACGACAACGTGTACGTCGCCGATTCGAATGCTAATTGCGTCTGGAAGATTACCCCCACGGACCAGGTCGAGAAACTCTTCACATTGTCGAGCGCCAACGGCGTCGCCGTCGATGCCGAAGGCAACGTGTACGCCTCCAGTTCCGCGGGGCAACGCGTCTGGAAGTACTCGACCACCCAATCCCTGACCCAATTACCCGATATGTACAGCAATCCCGCCGGCCTGACGTTCGACAACAACGGCAACCTTTACGTCAGTGACTACGTAGCCGGCAAGATCTACAAGCTCCCCCCTGGAGGAAGCAAGCAAGACTTCGCGACGGTTCGCGGCTTTATCGTCCGTTATGACGCGACCAGCAATGGAATCTACGTCGCGGATTACGCGGATGGGATTCCGGGGGCAGGGAAGATCTGGTCGATCAAGTAATCCGCGCGGTCCTAGGGGCGCAGGAAGCCCCGCCGCCCGCAGAAGGCATGCATAACTCGGAGGTACCCCTGCGTAACCATGTGAACTAGGCAACATGAGGTTCTGGTAAAGATGTCGGGACATTCGTTCCACTGCTACGGGGCCTTGAAAGCGACTAACCTTCTGCAATGTCCCCCTTCGAACTCGTGGAGTCAATGATGAACTATTCAAAGTACCTTCCACTTGCGCTCACCGTGCTCCTCGTGGGCTGCACGGTGCCCTCGATCAGCCAGACGCGGATGTTCGTCTCTGGCACTCCCAGCATCAAGGGCGTCATCACGGACCAAGCCCGGATGATGATCTCCGTTACCCGCGAGAAGGCCGCCTACTCGGTGCAGGTGCCCGTGGCCTCGTTCGACAACATCGACTTCACCCTCTCGAATCCCACCCTCTTGAGCCAGGATCTCACCGCCAACAAGCCCATGAGCGGAAGCGGCACGAGCAACCAAGTCTTCACCGCCTTGCGCCCCGGCCCCGGCTACAGCCTCGATCTCGAGCTCAAGTTAGGCACGGCCCGGGCCGGGATGAGCCACGTCTCGCCGATCCAGCTGATCGCCGGCGAAACCAACCACGTGACGGTGGTCGTCGGCATCGACGGCCGGATCGACGTCACCCAGTCTTCCGCCAAGAACCATACCGGTACGGCCGGCGCTTGGATCATCGCCAAGGGAGACACGATCGCCCTCGATACCGGCTTCGGCACCCTCAACTCCACCCAGATCACGAACGCCAAAGCCGAGACGCTGCGCGTCAAGCTGAGCCCCGAACTTTACGCCGACGGCGCGGTCGTCGTCTCGGAGAGCATCCCGGCCAACTTCGACCAGTTCACCTGGAACACCGCCACCAGCACCGCCACCTACGATCCTACAAAGCTCATGCTAAACGTGGCAGGAACCATCACCTTCGAGATCCTCGACGAGCATGGAGCGATCATCGGTCGCAGCGAGTTGCGTAACGTCACGATCCAGCAGGGTCAAGGCGTCGATATCGAGATCATCGAGGGCTCCGACTCCCTCCCCGGTTAGGCCATGCCTGTACGTATGCACTTCGACATTCCCATTCGACGTTCCATGTTCCGCCTCGCTGTCGTGGCTCTGGTCCTCGGCGTGACGGCCGGCTGCATGCTCGCCGGCACGTCCGTCACCGGAGACCCCCGGACGATCGACATCACCCGGATCGCCAAGGTCATGGTCAGCCCCGGCACCTCCAAGGTGCTGGGGACGGTCCGGATCCCCCAGGCGCTACTCACGGGAAGCGGCGCCACCTCGCCCAACGAACTGGTTACGGTGTCGGGCGCGACACTGCGCCTGGTCAACGAGCATGGGGCCGCGATCGCCAGCACCCAGATTACCGACGCCGACGGAGTCTTCTCCTTCTCGGAGGTTCCGCTGGGCGTCTCGATGACCCTCGAGGCGGAGGTCCCCGTGAATGGCAAGACCCTGCGTCTCGCCAAGCTGATTCGCCCCACCGAGGCGCTCACCTGCGCGCACGTCGACCTCGCCACCACCCTGCTTGCGAACAAGCTCCTCAGCACGGTCCCGCTGCTCGCCAGTGACCCGGGGCTGGAGGGAGCCGATCTCTACAACCTCTACATGCCACTCAGGCTGGAGGACGTGGAGAGCCATGTTCGCACCACCCTGAGACAGGGTCTCCCCACCTCGGTCGACGACTTCATCACCCAGCTGACCCAAGGTGATGCCGCTTCCATTCTGAACCAGATGGCTCAGCATGACAGCAAGCTCGTGACGGATTACCAGAACATCTTCGAGCGTCCCGACAGCTCACTCGTGATCGACCTCACCACCTCGGCGGTGGGGACCAACTCCATCGGCGCTAACGCGCGCAACCTGGTCTTCGGCGTGCTGACATTCAAGGTCACCGGAGCCCCGGAGGGCGCTGCCCGAATCGAGTACTGGGCCAAGGCAGCCACCCAGCAAAAGGTTGCCGAGAGCACCAAGACCGACACCTGGGAAGCGACCTTGAACAGTTGGAATCTGCCCGATGGTGACTACACCATCGACACCATCGCAATCCTCGGCAATGGCAAGAAGGTCCTGGTCGGCAAGTCCTACTTGCAGATCCAGAACACCATTGCCAATTTCTGCCCCTTGCCCTAGAGGTCCTACCGTGTCACGAAGCACTTCTATCCTCGTCTCGAGTGCCCTTGCCCTCACCCCGCTGCTTCCGAGCGCTCCGCCGGCCGAAGCCGCCCGCAAGGCGACAAAGCCCGTGATCCGCGTGGGCAACTTCACCTTCCATCCGGACCGGACGCTCATCATCTTGCCCCTCCAGGGAGCCACGCCCAAGTGGCGGCTGGTCCATGAGCGGAGGACCCGGGTGGCCTACCTGGAGATCCCCGCCGACGGCACCGTGATCGCACGCACGGGGCGCACGCAGAGCATCAACCCCGGCTCGGGACTGCTCGAACGCATCCTCTTCGCCCAGAACCGCCCGGGAGTCGTCCGCATCGCCGTGAGAGGCCGCGAGGCCGTGCGCATGCTTCCTGAACTGGTCGAGGATGCGAGCGGCATGTCGCTTCACATCCGCTTCGAGCCTTTCGATAAGCCGCAGGCGCCTGTCCGGCCGCTTCCGGCCCCGACCCCCAAGGCCACGCCGACTCCTCGGCAAACTCCGGCCCCCGCGCCCAGTCCCATCCCGACGGCCGCGCCGCCGAGTCCTGAGCCGACGCCCGAACCTTCCCCCGATTCCATGGAGACGCCTGCTCCCGCGGCCTCGGTCATCGCGTTGCCCACCCCCACTCCGTCGCCGCCCCCGGCTCCTCAGACTCCCGAGGAGCCGGAACCGCCTTCGCGCGTCGAACTCGCGCGCTACGCCATGGCGTTCCACGAGGATTTCGCGGCAGGCTCCGCCAACGACATCCGCATCCCGAACCTCGGGGTGACCGAACTGACCTGGACCCAGCACCTGGACGAGGCGTGGCGCTCACGCCTCCACGTCAGACACTGGGACGAGTACACCATCGTCGACGTGGACCTCGCGGATTCGATGCACTATCGGAGCGAGAACTGGCTCGAAGCGGGACTCGAGCGCCGGGCTCAGACCGGGCCCGTCGCGCATGCGCTGGGAGTGGGGTACTACCTGAGGGACGTGCGGGTGCGCAACACCCTGGAGGCGATCGCCCCCGAGTACCTCTTCTCGGGCTACCAGTTCTACCACGGCCTCACGCTCGCTGACACGATGACCCTCCGACTCTGGGGACCCTTCCGGCTGGTCGGAGGCGTGCAGGTCCGGCCGCTCAACTTCGCTCATGTCGAGGAAGGCGTGCCGACGATGCCCTGGCTGCTCGCCGGCGGAGGCGACCTGGGCCTGGAGTACAGCCAGCGTCTCCTCGGCCACTGGCTCACGGCCCGCCTCAGCCAGCGCTACGAGACCTTCCAACAGACCACCTTCGTGCCCTTCCAGACCCTCTCCATGACTACCCTGAGCCTGGGATACCGGTTCTAGAGTCGCCGATCCCCGAGCAAACCGCAGAGGTACCACGATGCTCCCGAAGAAGTCCTCCCCGTCCGTCCGCTTCCCCCTTGCCCTCGCGCTCTCGTGCGCGGTTATCGCAGGCTGCGTCCTCCCCGGGCAGTTGGTCGGACCCTCGGTGACCCGGGTGCGAGACCTCACCGTCGAAGGAGCCCGGCTCGTGATGCCTGGCCAGACGACCAGTCTCAAGGTCACGATCGGCACGGCGCTGACCACTCAGGCATTTTCGCTCGACTGGACCCGGGCCGAGCTCACCCTTTCCAACGCAACGTTGCTCAACGCCCCGCTGACCCGCAACGTCACGCAGGGGGGCGGCGATTCCATCAGCGCGAGCACGGCCCACTTCACCGGCTTGCGCCCCGGATCCGGTTATAGCCTCGTCGTCACGCTCTACAACGGAGCCACCGAAGTCGCCAGCGGCACCAACGCCTCGATCACCCTCGGAGCCGGCGCCAACACCGTCCAGGTCACGGTCACCCCCATGGTCAGCCCTTCGCCCTCTCCCACCGCGACGCCGGCACTCTTCAGCAACGTCGAGACGCTACGCATCGACGAAGACAACCCGCCCATGGCAGTCCTTGTCGCCGACAACGGTGACCTCTTCGTTAGCGTCGGCTCGGGAGGCCAAATCTGGCGGGTGGACGAATTCGGGACCTGGACTCCATGGGGTGACCCCATAGGAACCTATATCGTCGACCTTGCTTCCGCTCCGGGCGGGGGCCTCTACGTCGTCGAAGGCAAGATCGGAGGCAAGGTGCTGCTCGTCCACGAAAACGGCGCGCAATCCGTATTTGCCACCGGGTTCGCCTACCCGATGGGCCTCGTCGTAGCCCCCGATGGCAACCTCTACGTCGCCGACGAGTCAAATCGGAGCGTAAGCAAGGTCACGAGCGACGGAGTGGCCGATCACGGCTTCTACCAGAACCCAGCTCCCGACCTGACGACCGACGTGACGATCGATGCCCAAGGCAATCTCTACGTAAGCTCTAGTCCGGGCGGGTACATCGTCAAGATTCATCCCGACGGCACGGCAAGTCGCTACGTCGAGAACCTCACGTACCCCTATGGGCTCTGTACGGATGCCTTCGGAAACCTGTACGTTGGCGTCGAGGGTCAGATATTAAGGGTCTCACCTAGCTTGGAGATCTCCACGGTGGCTGGATCGGCGTCGGACCTCGGGACTGCCGACGGGCCAAGCGCCTCAGCGAGATTTGGAGGCGTCAGCCAGCTGACGTTAAACCCGGGCGGCAACGTTCTCTACGCCATTGACCACTATTACGGAAGCCTTCGCAAGGTCGAATAGCCTGGCCCATTGAAGCGCGTCGAAGCACTAAAGACGCGCCTCGAGAGCGACGCATCGGCACGCAGGCGCACGTCGTCGTCGAGTTCGTAGGAGAGGGCGTCCCGGGCCTGGCTCTTGGGCATGAGGGCCCCGATCCCGGGAAACTGCGCCGTGAGCGAATCGATTTCCTTGAGCGCATCCTTGATCAGCATCTTGACCGAGTAGTCCACGCCCTTGAAGCCCTCGGAGCCGTAGGTCACGGCGAAGCGGTGGCCGATGCCGAACTCCCGGTCGATCGAGGGACCGAAGGCGCCGCCGACCCGCACGCCCGATTCGGCGGCCTGGCGCGCGAGCTTGCGGGCGGCCTCCTCCTGGAGCGTCTTGATGGCGAGCGAAGCGGCGATCTGCATGGTTCCTCCGGCGATTGGAAAGCTTATTAAACTGTGTCGTCCGAAGGCCCTAAGATTTACTTATCTTGTGGTTAGAGAGGGGTAAAACTCAGCCTCAAGCGAGAAAGCGCTGGCTGAAGCGGCGGCGATCGCCTACCATGGCCCCATGCGCTACCTGATGCTGAACAAACCCTACGACGTCCAATCCCAGTTCTCGGGGGACGATCCTACCCGTACCCTCAAGGGCTACGTGCCCGTCCCCGACGTCTACCCCGTCGGACGCCTCGACCAGGACTCCGAAGGCCTCTTGATCCTCACCGACGACGGCCCGCTCGCCCATCGGCTCACGGATCCCCGCTACGAGCATCCCAAGACCTACCTCGTGCAGGTCGAGCGCATCCCCGACGAGGAGGCCCTCGAACTCCTGCGCCGGGGGGTCGTGATCCAGGGGCAGACGACCCGCCCCGCCGAGGTCCGCCTCCTGGAGGAAGCCCCCGACCTTCCCGAGCGTCCCGTCCCCGTTCGCTTCCGCAAGAACGTCCCCACCGCCTGGCTGGAAATCCGCCTGCGCGAAGGCCGTAACCGCCAGATCCGGCGAATGACGGCGGCCGTGGGCTTTCCCACCCTCCGCCTCTACCGCACCTCCCTCGGCCCCGTCACCCTGGGCGACCTCCCCCCGGGTTCGTGGCGCGACCTCACGGTTAGCGAGGTCACGGCGCTCAAACAACTGGCCGCTGTGCCTTCCGGGCAAACGCGCAAGGGAAATCCCCCCTCGCCGCGCGTCAGGCCTGGGGCGAGATGACGGCGTCGCCCGTGAAGTCCCCGTCGGAGGCAGTCTCATGCTTGGTAGCGGAGCCCTTGCCCTCGGGGGCTAGCCCGGCGGCGGCGATCGCCTTTCTCAGCTCCTCGGGGATGGGAATCGGCCGGCCCTCGCGGTTGACCACCACGTGCGCCGTCCAGCCCGAGGCGATCGTCGTCTCGGCCTCGCCCGTCCCCCGGGTCACCTCGTAGGCGAAGCGCATGCTGCGGGTCCGGACCTCGTCCAGCCGGGTCTTCACCACCAGCTCGTCGTCGTAGCGCGCGGACGCGTGGTAGCGCACGTTGGCCTCCACCACCACCACGAAGGCCCCCGCGGCCTCCATCGCGTTGTAATCGACGCCCACGGCGCGCAGGAAGTCCCCGCGGCCCACCTCGAAGTAGACCAGGTAATTCGAGTGGTAGACCACCTGCTGCGCATCGGTCTCGGCGTAACGGACCCGCAGGGGAGAGTGAATCGCATTCGGCATGGCATGCATCCTTTCTTGCTCCATGCTCGCAGGCCCCGGCCCTTGGCGCAAGCCGCGGGCGCGTGGTTTGACAAAAGGCCTCTCGCCCCTCAGGCTTAAGGGATTCCGCGTCACGTCGCTCAGGAGGTGCCCGATGGATACGACGACCAACCCGCCCAAGGCCAAGCGCGACATCCCCATCAACCTGTTCCGGCCTCAGGCCCCGCTCACCATGACCCTGGTGGCCAAGGAGCACCTCACGCCGGAAGGCCATCCCAGCGACGTCCAGCACCTGGTCCTGGAGTACCCCGAAGGCGCCTTCCGCTACCTGGAAGGCCAGAGCGTCGGCGTGATCCCGCCCGGCACGACCGAGGCCGGCAAGCCGCATCAGCTACGCCTCTACTCGGTCGCTTCCAAGCGGTCGGGCGACGACGGCAAGGGTCATTCCGTCTCGTTCTGCGTCAAGCGAGTCCGCTACACCGATCCCGAGACCGGCGAAGAGCGCCTGGGAGTCGCCACGAACTACCTCTGCGACCTCGAGCCCGGCGCGCAGATTCGGACCACCGGCCCGATCGGCCGTACCTTCCTCCTGCCCGAAGACCCGCAGATTCCGCTCGTCATGATCGCCACGGGCACGGGCATCGCCCCCTTCCGGGCCTTCTGGGAGCAACTGGCCGCCACCCAGGCCCCGACCGAAGCCTGGCTCTTCTTCGGCGTGCCCACCACGCCCGAGATCCTCTACCACGACGAACTGCGCCCGCTGGTCGATTCCGGGGCCCTCAAGCTCTCGCTGGCCATCAGCCGCGAACAGCAAACGCCCGACGGCAAGCGCGTCTACGTCCAGCACCGCCTGGCCGAGCAAGCGGACGCCCTCTGGCCTCTCCTGGCCGACAAGCAAGCAGTGGTCTACATCTGCGGCATCAAGGGCATGGAAAAGGGTGTCGAAGACGCCTTCGCCGCCATGGCCCGCGCGCACGGAGTCGACTGGGAGGAATTGCTGCCCCAGCTCAAGAAGGCGCATCGCTGGCACGCCGAAACCTACTGATCGCATCCCCTCCGAACGGGATAACCCGAGGAAGCCCCCCATGCAAGACCTCAACGCCTTCGCCGAGAAGCTCGACGCCCTTTGCCGGAGCCTGCCGGAAGTCGAAGCCTACACCATGAACTTCGAGCCCCCGCACCCGGCTTATCGCGCGGGCAAGAAGCCCTTCCTGATCGTGGGAACCGAGCCCGAGGATCCCACCCTCTCCATCAAGATGCCCCTTCACGACCAGCCCATGTTCCTCGTGGATCCCCGCATCACGCGCACCGCGTACGTGGGCCAGCACGGCTGGGTGACCCTGCAACTCTCCCGAGGCTTCGCATGGGAGGAGGTCTCGCGCATGGTCACGCATAGCTACCGCCACGTGGCCCTCAAACGGATGCTGAAGGCGCTCGACGAGCGCCTTCAGCGAGTCTAGCCAATCGATTCTCATTAGGTCGGGACTCCGCGAGCGGCTATTCCTCGTCGGGAGTCTCCGTGCCCGCAGGCTTCACCCGGCCCCGGCCACCTTGGTGTCGGCCCTGCTGGCCGCCACGGGAGCCGCTCTGGCGTACCTGCTGCTGCCCGCCGCGGGATGCGTTCTGCCGGGCTTGGTGCTGGCCCCCACGGGAGCCGTTATTCCGGACTTCTTGCTGCCCCCCACGACCGTCGTGCTGGCGGGCTTGTTGCCGCCCCCCACGACCGTCGTGCTGCCGGACCTGTTCTTGGCCCCCGCGCCGCACATGCTCACCGCCCCGAGCTGATCGGCCCCTCCCGTCATCGTCCCCGGAACGCTGAGGCCGCCCGTTTCCTGGCCGCGGCCCATGCTCCGCTCCTTGGCCTCGTCCGGGGCCATGAACCGCTCCGCCCGCGGAGCCGCGATCCGGGCGATTGCCCTGCTGGTAATTCGGCCGATCCTTGCGGTCGTTACGGTCGTTGCGACCCGCATGCTCCTTGCGATCGCCGCGATCCTTTCGGTCATTGCGGTCGTAGCGATCGTTCCGGTCGCCCCGGTCCGGGCCCTTGCCCTGCGAGTGGCCGGGGCCTTTGTTCCAGTCGGGACGGTTCCCCTGAGAGTTCCCCGGACGATTGCCCTGACGATGGTCGGGGCGATCGCCCCGGCGATACTCGCGGGCCCGCTCCCGCCAGTTCGCGTGCTTGCCATCACGCCGACGGTTATCCAACCAGCCGTTGAACTCGCGCGAGCCCCAGCGATTCCGGTAGCGACGGAAGTCGTCGTCGTAGGAATGGCGATACTTGGAGCGGTAGCTGGGCCAGTTGTACTCCCAATCGAGATACCCGTAACGGTAGCGCGACGAGAGGAAGTAGTAGGGGTAGCAGTAATCCCCGTAGCTGTAGAAGAGCGGATAGGCGTAGAGGCCGCTCAGACGCGCATCATAGTAAGGCGAATACGCGTACGGGTAGTAAGCGTTGCCAATCAGGTAGTAGGGAACCCAGAAGTTCATGTAGCGGAAGTACAGGCACCGGGCGAGAGCGTTGTAGCTCAGCAGATCGGGGATGATGCCGGGATAGGCCCCGTAGCCCATCGGGCCCAAGGCCTCGGGCCCGATCGCGCCGGGCATGGGCTGCCCGAAGCCCTGAGGAATCGCCCCCGGCATCGGACTCAACCACTCGGAGGCCTCGCCTTGAGGGATGGAAGGCGGAAGGTCCTCGTAAAGCTGATCCAGGGTGACGTTGCCGCCGGTCGGCAAGACGAGCCCCTGATCGTTCACGGAGACAGGCGGCTGAGGAGCCGAGGGCGCGGTCGGCAAGGGCGTCACGTCCGACGGAAACGCCGGAAGGGCATCGTCAGCGAGCGCCTCGCCGAGCGCCGGGGCCTGCGGACCGTTCATCCCCGGACCCTCGGCCGGCGGGGTGGTCATCGCGGGAGCGCAGGCAGTTATCAGAATCGTCGCGGCGAGTCCGAGGGAACCGTAACGCAGGACGTTATACATGCATCCTCCTCCTCAGCAGGAAGCCCCCGACCTGAACAGGCGCTCGGCCTGCTTTACAAGGGCTTGCTCTTGCTCTGCTGAAGGGAGCTTAGTCAAGCGACGGGAGGTCTGCAATCGTCGCTTCATTGCTCCAATCCTCGCTCGAACGCCACATCCCTCCCTCGAACGGCAAGCGCAAGCCCGCTCGCGCGGCGGGCGGACTCGGGGCAAGCGAGGATTGACGCACGAAGACGGAGAAGGAATTACTCGATCGCCTCTCGACGGTTGAACCTTTCCCGTTTCGGGCATTAAACTAAGAGGATGCGCCATCCTGATGCCGGCTCATCCCTGTGCCCCGGCGCCACCCCGCGATCGGGCGCGGCTAGAAAGGTCCTCCGATGCTCCCTTCGGTGCCGCTACGGGCGCTGCTCGTCACCACGCAAGCCCATGCCTGCGCGCTCCCTCTGGAAGACGTCATCGAGACCATGCGTCCCCTCCCCATCCGCCCCCTCGCCGGCACCCCCCGCTTCGTGCTCGGCGTCGCCATGGTCCGCGGCCAGGCCCTGCCGGTCCTCGACCTCGGCGCCCTCCTCGGCTCTCCCCCGGCCTCCGATGCCCGACGCTTCGTCACCGTGCGCGTCGGCACGCGCCAAGCCGCGCTCGCCGTCGCCTCCGTCGACGGCATCGTCGACTTCGCCCCTCACGACTTCCAGGCCCTCCCCCCGCTCCTCGGCGGAGCCGACGGCGTGGAGGCCCTTCGCGTCGCAGACGGCCAACTCTTTCTCACCCTGCAAGCCGCCAGGCTGCTTCCCCAGGACCTCGGGAGCCTGATCCCCCCGGACGAGGAGGTGTCTTGACCCCGTCGATCGATTCCTTCCACCTCGATCGCTTCAAGCGCTTCATCACCGATGCCCTCGGCTTTCCGCTCGAGGACGACGCAGCCGTCAGCCTCGACGCCCTGCTCCGAGATCGGCTCCGCGCCTCGTCGCACGCCAAGCCGGACGCCTACCTGGAGGAGCTTCGCGATCCGATCCTGCGCGGTCGAGAAGTCGGGGTGATCGCCCAACGCCTCACCATCGGCGAAACCTACTTCTTCCGCGTTCCCGAGCATTTCGACGCTCTCGCCGAGGTCGCCCTCCCCGATCGCCTCCGCTCGCGCCAGGCCCCGACCCCGCTCCGGATCCTCTCCGCGGGCTGCGCCTCCGGCGAGGAAGCCTACACCATCGCCATGCTCATGCGCGAACGCTTTCCCGAGATTCCCCCCAGCGAGGTCGCGATCGCGGGCATGGACGTCAACCCCGCCTTCCTCTCGAACGCCCGCCAGGCGAGATTCTCCTCCTGGTCCCTGCGCAGCCTCGCGCCCGATCGTCGCGCCCGCTACTTCCGCGAGCAAAATCACTCCTTCCACCTCGACCCCGACCTCGCGACGGCGGTCACCTTCACCGAGCGCAACCTGCTCGCCGATGCCCCCGCCTGGGAAAACGAGGCCTTCGACGTGATCTTCTGTCGAAACGTCCTCATCTACTTCTCCCCGGACGCCTGCCGAAAGGCCCTCGACAACCTCACGCGAGCCCTCGCTCCCGGCGGCTACCTGTTCCTGGGGCCCGCCGAGTCGCTACGCGGCATCTCCCGCGCGTTCCGGCTGATCCATTCGCACGAGACCTTCTACTACCAGAAGAAACCCGACGCCAGCGTGGTCCCGGCCGTGTCGGCCTCGGCCGCGTCGGCCCTGGCCGCGTCGGCCCCGGACGCCTCCCCCTGGGTGGACACGGTGACGCGGGCCTCGGCTCGGATCGCCCGACTCGCCAACCGAAACGGCCGTCTGGAAGGGACGCCCAGCACCGATCGAACGGGCGAAGCCGCTTGGAGCCTCACGTCCGCCCTGGAGCGCTTCAAACAGGAGCGCTTCACCGAGGCCTTGGACGGTCTGAAGGCGCTTCCCCCCGAGGCTTGGCGCGATCCCGAGGTCTTGCTGCTGCAGGCGGCCATCCTGACCAATGCCGGCGATCGCCCCGAGGCCGAGCGCCTCTGCCGGCAGATCCTCGCCCTCGACGAGTTCTCGGCGGGCGCCCACTACCTCCTGGCCCTCTGCCGCGAACAAGCCGACGACCTCGAAGCCGCCAAGCGCCATAACGAGACGGCCGCCTACCTGGACCCGGCGTTCGCGATGCCGCGCCTCCACCTGGGCTTGCTCGCCATTCGCGGCGGCCAGCTCCCCCAGGCGCGCCGCGAGCTGGAACGGGCTCAGGTCCTGCTTTCGCGCGAGGAGGAATCGCGCATCCTGCTCTACGGCGGCGGGTTCAACCGAGAGGCGCTCATGGGGCTTTGCGCCGCTGAGATCCGGCGCTGCAAGGAGGCAACATGACCGACTCGGGACTCGACGCCAAGCTGGCGACCATGCGCGAGGACTTCGACGCGCGCTTCGCCCAGCCGCCCGTCCTGCCGGAAACGCCGGGAGAGCGTCTCCTGGCCCTCCGAATCGGGGATTCGGGGTTCGCCCTGCGGCTTTCCGAGATCAGCGGCATCCAGGCGCAGAAGCGAATCGTGCCCCTTCCCGGTGGGCCTGAGGGCTTCCGGGGGCTCGCGGGCATCCGCGGCCGATTGGTGGCAGTCTATAGCCTTGCCGCCCTTCTCGGAATCCGGGGGGCGGGCGAGGAGAATTGGTTGATCCTGACGCAGGGAGCCGAGCCGATCGGGCTCTCCTTCCCTGCGTTCGAGGGGTTCCTCGAGGAATCCACGCTCTTCCCGGCGCAGGAACGGGATACGGAGCATGTTCGGGAGGTCCTGCGCGCCGGTTCCGTCGTCCGGGGGGTCATCCATCTGCCCTCGGTCGTCGACGCGATCCAGAGGAGAACGAGACCATGAGTCGTTGGACGTTTGGGCAGAAGATCACCGCGGGCTTTGCGGTCACCCTGGCCCTCACCTTGCTGATGGGGGGCGTGACCATCGCCGCCCTTCAAAGCGTGGTCGCAAACAAGGAACGGCTCGTCACGCAGTACGCCGAGAACTTGATTTCCGCCCAGCGGCTGGACGGTCTCCACGCGAAGCAGAGCACCCAGAATCGTGGCTACCTCCTCACCGGGGAGCAACGCTTCCTGGATCGCGCGCAGGAATTCAGCCAGGCGTTCGCCGAGACCCTTCGCGCGATCGACATGAACCTCACGATTCCGGAGGCGCGCCGCCAGTTGGAACGCATCCAAGCTGCCGAGAGCGCCTACCAGGCGGGTGCGACCCCGCTGCTCCAGGCCAGGGAGGCAGGCGCGCCCGGAGAGGCCATCATGCGCCGCTTTGACCTGGAGCTGGCCCCGCAGGCCCTCGCCGTCGAGCGGGAGATCGACGCCTTCAAGACGCTCGAGCGAAGCCTGTTAAACGCGGCCCAGGAGCGATCCACGCGGAACGCGCAGCAGGCCAGCCTGCTGGTGATGGCGATCGCCGCCCTGGCCATCGGGCTCGCGACGGCGACGGCCGTCTGGCTCACGCGCTCGCTGTCGCGCCAGATCGGCAGTTCCATCCAGCACCTCCAGAGCTCGTCGACCGAACTACATGCGGCCGCCAACCAGCAGGCCACCGGTTCGGGCGAGCAGGCCGCCGCGATGAGCGAGGTCTCCACCACCATGAAGGAGCTGCTTTCCACCTCGCGGCAAATCGCCGAAAGCGCCCAGCAGGTGGCCCGCATCGCGGAGGAAACGGCAATAGCGGCTCGCTCAGGCGATCGCACGGTCGTTCGAGCCCAGGAGGCGGTGGGCATCATCAAGCGGCAGGTCGACCAGATCGTCCTCCACATGCTCGACCTCGGCCGAAAGTCCCAGCAGGTCGGGGGCATCCTCGAGATCATCAAGGAGCTGGCCGAGCAGACCAACATCCTGGCCATCAACGCCACCATCGAGGCGGCCGGCGCCGGTGAGTCAGGCAAGCGCTTCGCGGCCGTCGCCGACGAGATCCGCAAGCTCGCCGACCGCGTCTCCGGCTCGACGGGCGACATCCGCAGCTTGATCGACGAGATTCGCACCGCCGCCAATACCACGGTCATGACCACCGAGGACGGCCAAAAGGCCGTCGAGATGGGTACCCAGCAGTTCGGCGAGCTGGCGGCGGCCTTCACCCAGATCGCGAGCCTGGTCGCCACCACCGCGGAGGCCGCCCGCGAGATCGAGCTCAGCACCAAGCAGCAAGCCAGCGCGGTCGAGCAGGTCAACGTCGCGATCGCCGACGCCACCCAGGCGGCCCGGGAGACCGAGGCCAGCTCGCGGCAAACGCTTCAGACCTCCTCCCAGCTCGCCGGCGTCTCGCGCGAGCTGGCCCAGATCGTCCGCGCGAGCCGATGACGCAGGATCGGTACAAGTACTTCCGGATCGAGGCCCGTGAGCTCGTCGACGCGATGACCCAGGGGCTCCTCGAACTCGAGCGAAAGGGGAGCGCGGAAGGGCGCGTTGAAACGCTCCTGCGCCACGCGCATACGCTCAAGGGGGCCGCGCGCGTCGTGGGGTTGGCGGCGATCGCCGAGGACGCCCATGCCATCGAGGACCTGCTCACCCCCTTCCGCGGCGGAGCCAAACCGCTCGAGAGGACCTGCATCGACCGAGTCCTCTCGCGGCTGGACGCCATCAGCGCCGGAGTCGCCGGCGTCGCCGCCCCCGCGCCCCCCCGCGAAGACGATGCCGCCCCGCCCGAAGAGAATCGCCCCGCTCCCCTCCGGGAGGACGCCTTCGAGACGGTTCGCGTCGAACTTGCATCCCTCGACCACCTTCAGGAAGGCCTGCTCGAAGCCGGCGTCCAGCTGGACGGCCTGCGCCGCCACGTCAGCGCGCTCGATCGCCTTCGCGCCCTTCTCGATCCCCGCGCCCTGGGCACGGCCCCCCCGGCCCTTCGTGAGGTCGACGCCGCCATGCAAGCCCTACGTCAGGCGCTCGACGACGGCATCGATCGAACCGAAGCCGCCCTCCAGGAAAGCCGCGAAAAGGCCAACTCCCTGCGGCTGGTGCCAGCCAGCCGGGTCTTCACGCAACTCGCCCGTACCGTGCGGGATGCCGCCGAGACCCTGGACAAGCGCGTCGCGTTCGAGGCCACGGGAGGCGACGCCCGTCTGGAAGGCCATATCCTCCTGCCTATGCGGGACGCCCTCATGCACATGGTGCGCAATGCCGTCGCTCACGGTATCGAGCCCGTGAGCGACCGTCTGGCGGAAGGCAAGCCCGCCGAAGGCAAGGTCCAGGTCTCCCTGGAGCGGCATGGAACCCGCCTCGTCTTCACGTGCACGGATGACGGCCGGGGCATCGATCTCGAGGCCGTGCGCCAGGCCGCCCTGACGCGTGGCGCCATCCCCCCCGACGCCGACCTGAGCGTGGAGGAGGCCCTCGCGCTGATCCTCGAGGCCGGCATGAGCACGACCCAGGCCGTCACGGCCATCTCGGGGCGTGGCATCGGCCTCGACGCGGTCCGCCAAACCGTCGCGGAGCTGAACGGCACGCTCTCCATCCAAAGCACGCCGGGTCAGGGTACCTCACTCACGGTCAGCGTGCCCCTTTCGCTTTCCGCCATGCCCACACTCCTGGTGCAGGCCGGAGAGCGCGTCGCCGCCATCCCCCTGAGCGCCGTCCGGCACGCCATGCGGGTGACGGACGCCGAGATCTCGCGGACGCCCGCCGGCGCGACGATCCTCAACGACGGCATCGAGCTTCCCTTCCGCCCCCTCGCCGAGATCCTCGACGGCACGCCCGAGGCGACCGAGGCTTGGACCGTGATCGTCCTCGACGCCCAACATTCCCGCGCGGCGCTGGGCGTGGAGCGCATCCTGCGCGTCTCGGAGGTGGTGTTCAGGCCGCTTCCGTCCGCGGCTGGCGAGATTCCGCTGGTCGCAGGAGCCAGCTTCGACCCGGAAGGCAATCCCCAGCCCATCTTCGACCCCAAGCGCCTGATCGACGCCGCCCGATCCGGGGCGGGCCTGGCGAAACCCGCTCCCCGAAAGCCGAACGTGCTCGTCATCGACGACTCGCTCACCACCCGCATGCTGGAGCAGAGCATCCTCGAATCCGCGGGCTACAGGGTCGAGCTGGCCACCAACGCCGAGGAAGGTCTAAAGATGGCCCAAGCGCGGGAGTTCGACTTGTTCCTGGTGGACGTCGAGATGCCCGGAATGGACGGCTTCGCCTTCCTGAGCACGGTCAAGGCCGACGAACGACTAAGCAAGGTCCCCGCCGTCATGGTGACGAGCCGCAACGCGCCGGAGGACCGGCGTCGGGGGCTCGAGGCGGGAGCCCGCGCCTACCTGGTGAAGTCCGAGTTCCATCAGGAGCACTTCCTGAGGACCATCTCCCTGCTGCTGGACGAGGCCCATGGCTAAGATTCGCGTGCTGGTCGTCGACGACTCGCTCACCGTACGCAAGCAGCTGATCGCCCTCATGGAGGCCGACGGGACCCTGGAGGTCGTGGGCGAGGCCTCCGACGGTAAGCAGGCCATCGAGCTCTGCGAGCGGCTGCGCCCCGACGTCATGACGCTGGACCTGGTCTTGCCCGTCCTCGATGGCCTGGCCGTCACCGAGCACGTCATGGCGTACTTTCCGACTCCCATTTTGATCGTCTCCTCCTCCACGAACCGAGGAGAGCTCTTAGATACCTACCAGGCCCTGGCCGCCGGCGCGCTGGACGTCCTCGACAAGCCGCCGGGCGGCGCGAACGCCCTCTGGGATCAACAATTCCTCGCCACGCTGAAGCGCGCCTCGCGGATCAAGGTCATCCCCCACCTCCGGGGCAAGCTAAACTCCCCATCGCGCCCCGGGCGCGCCGCCGCTTCCGGATCACCCGCGACGGATAGGCCGCAAAGCCCGACGCCAGGGGCCTACTCGCTCGTTGCGATCGGCGCGTCGACCGGCGGTCCATCGGCCATCCTCTCGATCCTGAAGGGCCTGCCCGCAGATTTTCCGCTGCCGATCCTCTTCGTCCTCCACATCGGGGAAGCGTTCGCCGGCACGTTCGCCGAGTGGCTCAATGGCGTCTCGCCTCTGCCGGTACGGCATGCCAGGGACGGCGAGCCGTTGCCCGAGCCCGGCGTCCCGGGCGTCCTCGTCGCTCCGGCCGATCGCCACCTCGAAATCCGGAGCGGCCGATTGCACCTCGTCGACGGTCCCGAACGCCATGCCTGCCGTCCGTCCATCGATTCGCTCTTCGAGTCCGTCGCCCGCGAGCTCGGCCCCCGGGCCATCGCGGTTCTGCTGACGGGCATGGGCAAGGACGGTGCGAGCGGCCTCAAGCAGATCCAGACCTCGGGCGGCAAGACCATCGCCCAGGACGAGGCCACCAGCGTCATTTACGGCATGCCGCGCGAGGCTGCCCGGCTCGACGCGGCCTCCCATGTGCTCCCCTTGAGCGACATCGCCCCCTATCTTCGCAGCCTCGCCCGGAGAACCTGATGCCGAAGCACGTATTCATTCTTGACGACAGCCTCACCGTTCGGATGGATCTTCACGACGCCTTCGAGGGGGCGGGCTTCCGCACCACGCTCTGCGCCAGCGTCGCGGCGGCCCAAGCGGCCTTGGAGGCGGGCGCTCCGGATCTCTTCGTGCTCGACGTGGTGCTTCCCGACGGCGACGGGCTCACCTTCCTCCGCGACCTCAAGTCCCGGCCCGAAACGGCCGGGGTGCCGGTCATGCTCTTGTCGTCGGAAGCCGAGGTCCGCGATCGCCTGCGCGGCATGGCGACCGGCGCGGACGATTACGTCGGCAAGCCCTACGATCGCGCCTACGTCACCGCCCGCGCCCGCGAGCTGCTGAAGCCGCCATCCGAGCCCCGCATGGCCCCGCTCATCTTGGTGATTGACGACAGCCCCACGTTCCAGGGGGCGCTACATCGCCTACTGAAATCCGCCAACTTCTCCGTCGTCTCCGCCCTCTCGGGCGAGGACGGGCTTCGCATGGCTGCCATCCACCGGCCGGACGCCGCGATCATCGACGGGACGCTTCCCGGCATCGACGGCGCGACCGTCGTCAGGCGCCTGCGCATGGACGCCGCCCTGCGCCGCATGCCTTGCCTGTTACTGACCGCCGCGGAAGAAGCCGAGGACGAGCTTCGGGCCCTCGAGGCCGGAGCTGACGCCTACCTGCGCAAGAGCGAGAGCCTGGAGGTCGTGCTGGCCCGCCTCATGGCGCTCTTGCGCGGCACATCCGAACCCCTGGCCCTCGCGCCGGATCCCAGCGGGCTCGGCCCCAAGCGAATCCTGGCCGTGGACGACTCGATGGCCTTCCTGCAGGAACTCTCCCGCCACCTCCGCGATGACGGCTACGACGTCGCGCTCGCCCAGTCCGGAGAAGAGGCCCTGGAGTTGCTGGCCGCCCAGACATTCGACGGCATCCTGCTGGACATGCGCATGCCGGGCATGTCCGGCTCGGAGACGTGCCGGCGCATCAAAGAGCATCCCGCGTGGCGCGACATCCCCCTGGCCATCCTCTCGGAGGCCGACTCGCCCGACGTGATGATCGAGGGCCTCAACGCCGGAGCCGACGACTTCATCGTCAAGGGACAGGACGTCGCCATCGTCAAGGGGCGGCTTCGCGCCCAGTTGCGCCGCAAGCACTTCGAGGAGGAGAACCGCCGGATCCGCGAGGAATGGCTGCGCCAAGAGCTGGCGGCTTCCGAGTCCCGCGCCGCCCGCGAACTCGCCGAGACCCGCGCCACCCTCCTGGCGAACCTGGCTCGCCATAACTCCGAACTCACCTTGGCCAAGGAGCAGGCAGAAGCCGCGACGGCCGCCAAGTCCGAGTTTCTTTCCAACATGAGCCACGAGATCCGCACACCCCTCAACGCCATCCTGGGCATGGCGGACGTCCTCGCCCAGACGCCGCTCACGCCCGAGCAAGCCAAGTACGTCCGGATCTTCCAGCGCGCCGGGGATACCCTCTTGGAGCTGGTCAACGACATCCTCGACCTCGCCAAGATCGAAAGCGGCCAGTACGAGGCGGAGCACATCCCGTTCGACCTCGCCGACCTGGTCGAGCGGACGGTCAGCCTTTACACCGCGCGCGCCGACGAGAAGAACTTGCAATTGAGCGCCGAAATCGCCCCGGACATGCCCACCCGCCTGATCGGCTCACCGCATCCGCTGGGCCAGGTCCTCCGGAACCTCCTGAGCAACGCCCTGAAGTTCACCGAGCGAGGCAGCGTCAGCCTCCGCGTCGCGCGCGTCGGCCCCGACCGGCTGCGGATCACCGTCTCGGACACCGGCATCGGCATTCCCCCCGAGAAGCGAGACCTGATCTTCGAGTCCTTCACCCAGGCGGATACCTCGACCACCCGCAAGTTCGGCGGCACCGGGCTGGGGTTGTCCATCTCAAGGCAACTCGTCGAGCGCATGAACGGCAAGCTGACGCTCGAGAGCAGCCTGGGCGAAGGCAGCGACTTCCACGTGGAGCTGCCCTGCGAAGTCGATACGAATCCGGCCGTGCTCGAAACGCCCGCCGAGCGACATCAGGCGCAGCCCGACGAGGCGCTGCGCATCCTGGTGGCCGAGGATTCCGAGGACAACCGGCTGGTGCTCGACGCCTATCTGAGCCAGACCCCTCACCAGGTCGTCATGGTGGAGAACGGGGAGCTGGCCGTTTCGCGCTTCAAGGCCGAGCCGTTCGACCTGGTGCTCATGGACATGCAGATGCCGGTGATGGACGGGTATGCCGCCACGCGGGCCATCCGGCGCTGGGAAGCGCTATCCGGGCGATCGCACACACCCATCATCGCGCTGACGGCATTCGCCCTCAAGGAAGAAGCGGCCCGCAGCCTGGAGGCCGGCTGCGATTTCCACCTGACCAAGCCCTTCAAGCGAGCCCAGCTGCTGCAGGCGATCGCCCAGGTCGCCACTCCCCATGACCCGGCCGAAGACGCGTTCAACGAGGCCGTCCGGAAGCTCATCCCGACCTACCTCGCCAAGCGCGCGCAGGATCTGGCCACGCTGCGAGACGCCCTCCCAAAGGAGGCCTTCGAGGACATCCAGGACATCGGACACCGCATGGCGGGCTCGGGCGCGTCCTATGGCTTCGCGGCGCTGACGGAGATCGGAAGAAGCCTCGATCAAGCCGCTCGGGAGCGGAACGCTCGGGCGATCGCGGAACTTCTGGATGAGCTGGAGGCGGTCCTGGCCGCCGAGCAGGCTGAAAGCTAAACGAGCTCGACGGCCTCGGCCGCATAGGGCAGCGTGAACCAGGCGGTGACGCCTGAATCCCGACTTTCCACCCCGAGGGTTCCCCCATGGGCCTCGACCAGCGCCTTGCTGAGCCCGAGCCCGAGCCCCAGGCCCTTCTGGCCTCGGCCGGGACGGTCCATCGCGGTGAACAAGTCCGCCACCATGTCCTGCGAAATCCGACTCCCCGTGTTGGAGACCTCGCAGAAGAGGTGATCCGCCTCGCCCCGTACCGCCAGCCTGATCTCCCCTCCCTCGGGCGCGAAGTGTACCGCGTTGGCGACGAGATTGATCCAGACGTGAAGCAGGCGCCTCCGGTCCGCCGAAACCCTGGGAAGCTCGGGCGCGATCTCGGTGAGCATCTGCTGGCCCTTCAGGCTGACGGACTCCTGGAACTCGGTTTGCACCTCACGGATGAGATCCTCGAGCGAGAGCGGTTCCGGGTGCAGTTCGAGACGCCCGGAGCGCAAGAGGTTGGCCTCGAGCACGTTATTGATCAGCCTGGAGAGGTCCCGACCGTTTCGCAGGAGCTTGGCCATGTAGAGGCGCTGCTTGTCGGTGAGAGGGCCGAGCGCCTCACCCTGGAAGAGCAAGGCCGCCCCCAGGATCACCGTGAGGGGCGAGCGTATCTCATGGGATAGCGAGTTCAGGAAATGGTCTTTGAGGGCTTCGGACGCTTCGAGCGTCTTGATCTGCTCCTCTTTGAGCCGTTCCTTCTCGATGCGGTCGGTGACCTCATGCCCGAACGCCAATAGCCCCTCGGACTCCCCGTGGGGATTCAGATAGGGAACGAGGCTGTAATCCCAGTAAGTGATCTGCTCACGGCCATCCTGCTGAATGCGCATCGGAACGTTCGACTCGTGGCAGGCCTTTCCGGCGGCCAAGGCGGCCTCCAATTGGGCCGAGAGATTGCCGAACAAGGGCAAGGCCGCCGCGGAGAGCTGGCTGACGTTCTCGTCGGTGATCCCAAGGCGCGCCTGAGCCACCGGACTCATCCACTGGCATCTGAGCTGGCTGTCGAAATACGCGAGCGCCACCGGGGCATGGGTCACGATGCGCCGGAACATCAGGTCGCGCGCCATGAGCTCCTCGTCCCGCTCGGCGATCTGCCGTTCGATCTCGACGTTGCGCCCGCGCAGGATCTCGAGGGCCTCCCGGAACTGCTCCACCTCGCGAAAGACGGCATCCATGGTCTGCCGGATCTCGGTAACGTCCTGGACGGTGCCGATCATGCGCATCGCCTGCCCTTGTGGCCCCACCTCCACCTCGGCCCGGACGTGAAGGATCCGTTGCGTGCCATCCTTGCAAAAGATCCGCTGCTCGAGGGACAACGGCAGTTGATCCTCCTTGATCTGCTCGAGGGAGGTTTTGATAAGCTCTCTATCGTCAGGGTGGACGAAGTCCAGGTAGGTCGACAGGCGGGGCTCGTAATCCTCGGGATTCAGGCCGAAGACCTTGTAAACGGGCTCGGACCAGGTAATCACGTCCGCGGCGAGGTCCCACTCCCAGCTCGCCAATTTAGCGAGCTCCTGGGCTTTGTTGAGCTGATGCTCCCGGTTCGTGAGCGCCTCGGCTTGCAGCTTGCCCTCCGGGATCTCCTGGATGTTGGCCACGCAGTAGCGAGGCCGCCCCCGCTCATCCTTGACCAGCGTATTGCTGGCGAGGGTCCAGAAGAGGTGGCCACTTCGATGCACGTAGCGCTTCTGCAGCTGGTAGTTTCGGATCTCACCTCGGATCAGGCGCTGGAACTGCAAGACCGACTGCGGATGGTCGTCGGGGTAAGTATGGCCGAGAAGCGAGCTTCCCAGCAGCTCGTCCTCGGGATAACCCAGCATCTCGCAGAGCGCCCGGTTGATGCGAAGGATGCGGCCCTTGAGGTCCATCAAGACCATGCCGCCGGCGGATGCGGTAAAAGCGCTCTCGATGAGGCTCTGCTGCTCCGATAACCTCTGTCGGAAGTCGTGCCGCTCCTTCAGCAAGAAGCCCAGCGGCAGCAGCGCGAGAGGTAGGACAATGGACGTCAGCAGGAAGGACATCCTACCAGCCCAGAAGCTCGGTGAGGCGCTTGGCAAGCATGAGAGGGTTGAAGGGTTTGGCGATCATGCCGGAAAGCTGGAGTTCGGCCCGGTAGCGCTCGTCGGCCTGGGGATTGGCGGTCAGCAGGACCACCGGAATTTGACGCGTGGCGGCTTTGTCGCGTAGCGCCTCGAAGGTCGCAGGTCCGTTCATGCCCGGCATCATCACGTCCAAGAGGATGGCATCGGGCCGCAGGACATGGGCCACGTCCACGCCTTCCCCGCCGGACGCCGCGAGGGAGACCCGCCAGCCTTGGACGTTCTCGAGGCTCATTTGGACGAGGTCCCGGATATCGGGATCATCATCGATAACCAGGATATGTTTGCTACCCATACAAACTCCAATAGTTCTTTCATACCATCGTCGGTTACAATCTATCCTAGCAACTTCACCATGTCTTTTGAAATTGACGTAGTATTTCCGCCCGCGGGCGGAGCAACGAGGAGAATGCACATTGCAAGCGACGCCTAGCCGCATCCTGCTAGTCGATGACGATGCGGATCTTCTCGACGTGCTCAGCGAATGGCTGGGCATGTCGGGGTACTTGGTCCAGACGGCCTCGGACGGGATGAAGGCGATCGCCCACGTCAAGCAGCAACGCTACGACCTGGTGGTTTCGGACCTCAACATGCCCGGCATGAGCGGGCTGCAGCTGCTCGCCATGCTCAAGACCCTCGATCCTCACATCATGGTCATCATGCTCACGGGCGAGGGAACCATGCAGGACGCCATCGCCGCCCTGCGCGAAGGCCGCGCCTTCGACTTCCTCGAGAAACCCCTCAAGGACCTCCAACACCTCAACCAGGTCATCGAACGCGCGATTGCCCGCCGCAACCCGCCGCTACCTTCGACGCTCAAGACGCCCCTGCCGGCCAACATCGAGGCTCTCTCGCCCCGCGAAACCGAGATCATGACGCTCGTCGCCCAGGGACTGGAGAACCGTGAAATCGCGTCTCGCCTCTACCTGAGCGAAAAGACCATCCAGAACCACCTGACCCGCATTTACGAAAAGCTCAAGGTCGGCAATCGCACCCAGGCGGTAAACGTCTGCCACTCCCTGGGCTTGCTTTAACCCCTCTCCCGAGAGAGCTCCCCGGTCACGACCCCCTCGCCAAGTCGGGGAAGATTCCCTAGCTTCATTGGGGGATTCACCCCTCACCCCCTTGCCTGCTCCCGTCGTACGATGGCCCCCACGAATCCAATGGCGACCTCGACGACGCATTCCGCCGGTGCCTCCCTAGGCCAGCCCGCCGGCCCCCCATGGCAGCAAGGGGAACTCCCATGAACAAACTTTCCCAGCGTGACTCCTCGCCCCGCCGGGCCGGGGCGATCTTCCCCCCGCCCTCCCTCGCCAAGATCCTGCGCCTCGGCATGGTCGGAGACGCGCTCTACTCCCTCCTGGACGGACGTTCCCCTGCCCAGCAGCCCGAGACGGCCTCCCCCGCGGCCCCCGAGTCCGTCGTGCCCCCGGTTTCGGAGGATCGCGCTCCCGCTGCCCCCGTCACCGCCGAGGCCTCCAGCGCCGACCTCCCTCCCGCAGACCTCCCGAAGGCTTCCAGCATCGCCCTGCGCCGCGCCTCGGTCGCGGACGCCAAGCGAGACACCGAAGCGTTGGAAGAGACCGTCACCCGAGCCTTCGAGTCCCTCCTCTCGAAGGATGCCGATGCGGCCTCCGTCGGCTCTGCCATGGCGCTCGTCGAGGCCATCGTCAGGCGCCTTCAGGCTCTAGGGCCCGGCAGCATCCCCGATCTGAGGGTCTATGGCGGCGAAGGCACCCATGCCATCAACGTCTTCCTGCTTTCCGTGGCGATCGGCATCGCGCTGGAGCAAAGCTGGGACGATCTGCTCAGCCTCGGACAAGCGGCGCTCCTTCACGACGTGGGCATGGCCAAGGTCGGCCGCAAAGTCACCCTCAAGGAAACTCCGCTCACCCCCTACGAGGAGCGCGTCCTGGAGCGGCACGTCGAGTATGGGCTCGACATCCTCAAGACCTTCCAGGACCGCTTCTCCAAGCTCAACCAGGACGTTTACCAAGGAGTCCGCAGCCACCACGAGCGCTGGGACGGACAAGGCTATCCCCAGGGCCTCAAGGGGCGGAAAATCCCACTGGCTTCGCGCATCATCGCGGTCGCCGACTATTACCTGGATCGCACGGAGGACCATGTCCGCCATACGCGCGTGACCCCCACCCAGGCGTACCGCGAGATCCTCGCGCTGTCGGGCCAGGCGTTCGACCCGCAGGTCGTCGCGGCCTTGCGGGAGGTGATGGTGCTCTATCCCCTGCATTCCTTGGTGGAACTGGAATCAGGCCATGTGGCCCAGGTGGTCGCGCAGGGCCGTTGCCCCGACCTGCCCGTGGTGCAGCTGGGACTCGGCGAAGGAGTCCTGGATCTGGGAAGCCCCGGCACGCCCGCGATCGTCCGGCGCCTCTTTCCGCGCAAGCATCCTCGCATCGACCTCGATCTCCCCGCCGCCATCAAGAGCCACGGAGAGGCCGCCCTCGCCCCCAGCCGCATCGTCAACCTGAGCCTGGGAGGAGCCGGCATCATCCTCGCAAAACCCCTCCCGGTAGGTGCCCACGTAACCCTGAACATCGTGACCGCCGACATGCAGCTCGTGAAAGTGGACGGAGTGGTCGCCTGGCAGTCTCCCCGGACGAGTGGGGCGCGTCCGATGGGCATCCGCTTCGACGCCCTCGACCCCGAGGTGCAAAAGGACCTGGAAACGCTGGTAGGACAAGCGAGGAGCTGGGCATGGAAACGCGCATGATGAGGGTCCTGGTCGTGGGCAGCACGGGATTCGCCCTCCTCGAGCGGAAACGCCTGGAGCGGGACGGACACCAGGTCCTGGTGGCGCGGACCTCGGACGCGGCCCTCGCCGCACTGGCCCAATTGAGAGCAGATCTCGTGATCACCCAATCCGAGCTTCCCGAGGGCATCAGCGGGCTCGACCTCGAGGATAAGCTGAGCGCCGCAGGCTTCCGCGTCCCGCTGGTCATGGTGACCGGCGACAAGGACGAGGCCCTCGTGATCTGCGCGTATCGCGCGGGAAAACGCGACTTTCCGATGCGTTCGACACCCCATATCTCCGGCTTGCCCGCACTGGTGAACCGGGTGCTCGCCGCCCAGGCGCCTTTCATGTAGAGCCGCCCATTCGACCCAACAACGTCTTTTCGTTGAGATATTTAGGGGATAACCCCCAAAGCAATCAGGGGATTCTCCCCTCTGCCTCACTCATCCCTCACGTTACGATCTATTCACCCCCAGCCGCCCATGGGCCTGCGTGGCGAGAGGGAAACGATGTAACCTGAAACCGTGGAGGTCAACCGCCATGCCGAATAACCCCATGAGCGCCTCGTGCAACGCGCCATCCAGCCATCGGTTATCGCCCCCGCCCGCCCCCGTTTCCACGCGACATGCCGTCAGCGAGACGACGCTCACGGAAGAGAACGACGGCCTAACCCCTTATCTGTTCAAGGACCCGCTGGCAGAGCTTCTGCGCCGGGCCATCATTCAGGAAGAACTCGTCCTCGACTACCAGCCTCTCGTCGACTCACGGTCGCGGCGCCTCATCGGCATGGAGGCCCTCGTACGCTGGGAGTCCCCCGATCTCGGCACCCTGCCGCCCGGTTCGGTGATTCCGCTGGCCGAGCAATGCGGGCTGAGCCAGGCCGTCACGCTCTGGGTCCTCAATCAGGCATTCAGCCAGTTCAAGGCATGGCAGGCGTCCGACTCTCCCGTCAGGCTCTCCGTGAACCTCTCCCCCGTCTGTCTGCAGGATCCCGGCTTCGCCCGCCGCGTCTCCGTCTTGCTGCGGAGCTGGGGCATGACGCCGGAGTCCCTCGAGTTCGAACTCAGCACGTGCGACGACCCCGAAGACCTCGACACCACTATGCAAAACCTCGAACGGCTCCAGAGCATCGGCGTGCAGATCACCCTGGATCACTTCGGTCACGGCAACGCCTCGTTGCGACGGATGAAACAGCTTCCCTGCGACGGCCTCAAGCTCGACCGCAGCCTCGCTCACGGCTACGCGCACAACGCCGTCGACCGCGCCATCGTGGCGGGCATGCTCACCATCGCCCGGTCACTCGGATGCCGGGCGATCGCCAACGGCATCGACACCGAAGACGCCCTCGCATCCCTCGCCGAACTCGACTTCGACGTGCTCCAGGGCGATGCAATCGGCAGCGCGCTTTCCGCGGACGACTTCGCGACGCGCTGGCTCACCCCTAGGGACTGAGCATGACGGCTCAACCGGTGCCTGATCTCCTGCGAAGCGGACAGACGCTCAATCGCCCCCTCTGCCACCCGGTCTCCGGCCAAACCTTTCTTCCCGCCGGTGCCGTCCTGACGGAGCACCTCGTCACCCGCATCCGGACGCTGGGCTTGGAAGCCGAGGCCTTGGCCTGCCTGCCTCCGCCGCCTGCCCCGCTGCCGCGTCCCTTGCCACCGCCCGACCTCATCCCCCCGAACCCGGCGAACGCCTTGCAACAAGCGCTCGACAAGGGGCTCGAACAGATCCTCGCTCCGGAGGGCGGCGATCAGCCGTCACTCGTTCCCATCATGGTCCTCGTCCGCACGATGATCCAGCGCCTCAAACGCCTGGACCTCGGGACGTACCCCGCGCTGCGGCTCTATGGCGGCGGCGACACGGCGCATCCCATCAACGTGACGATGTTCGCCATCCTGATCGGACTCGCGATGAACCGATCCGACCAGCAACTCTTCGCGCTCGCCCAGGCCGCCCTTCTTCACGACATCGGCAAGCACCGGCTGGACCCGCGCCTGGTCAGCAAGACCCAGCAGCTCACCTCCGCCGAACGACGGGTGCTCGAACGCCACGTCGAGTTCGGCGTCGACGCTCTCCTCGGCCATCGCGCCAGCGCCCTGGGCCTGAGCCCCGAGGTCCTCTCAACCATTCAAAGCCACCACGAACGCTGGGACGGCACGGGCTACCCGCGCGGCCTCAAAAAACAAAAAATCCCGCTGGCCGCCCGCATTCTGAGCGTGGCAGACGCCTACGAGACCATGACCACCGACCGCCCCTACCGCAGTAGACGCCTGCCGGGAGAAGCGTACCGGGAAATCCTCGCGCTATCGGGAGAAGCGTTCGACCCGCAAGTCGTCGAAGCCTTCCGCCGCGTGATCGTCCCGTATCCCAATCAGACCTTGGTTCAGCTCAGCTCCGGGCAGATCGCCCATGTCATTCGCCAGGGCGATTCCCCCGACCACCCCATCGTCCACCTGGGCAAAGGCGAAGGCGTCCTCAACCTCGGTAAAGCGGGAAGCCCGCGCATCGTCAAGCAACTCTTCCCCAGGCTTCATCCTCGTCTGGCCGTCGAATTGCCTGTCCGCATCGCCCTCACGGCTGACGAGACGCCCTTCCCCGGCCGAATCGAGGACCTGAGTCTCGGAGGAGCCAAGGTCGCGTCCTACCGCCCGCTCGCCGCGGGAACCCCTCTCCTGCTCGCTCTCGAGTCGGCCGAAAGAGAGATGATCTGGCTTCCCGGTGTCGTGGCGTCATGCACGAAAGCCTCCCAGGACAGCGTCCACCTGGGAGTCCGCTTCCTGCCCCTCAGCCCGGCTGCGAGGCAGGAACTCGAACGGGTCGTGGGAGCTAAGCCGCCGTCCTCACGATGAAGAAGCCCTGTTGCCAGAGGTCGCGGTAAAGCGCCAACCAATCGGCCACGTCCGCCCCCTTGATCTCGCGGGGCATGCCGTAGCGATCCTTGATCTTGTACGTCTCGGCGCGTACGGTATCCAGGCACTCGAGCGAGACGACCTCCAGGGCGCGCGACGGCTGCGGGATCTCCGAGGGCGTCACCTCGTCGAGCGTGTCGACGATCGGCACGAAGGCCTCGAGGTTGATCCCCGACTCGAGCCGAAACGCCTCGGCGAAATCCCAGGCCTGGAGCGAGTCCTCCTCGCGCTCCCCGCCGTTGACGGGCGCGCCGTCGACGAGGTCCGTGAACCAAACGATACGATGTTTCATGACTTCCTTGAGTATCCTTCCAGGCGAGAGAGTATCCGATGGGCTGCTAGCTCGAGTGGCGAGGAGTGACGCCGCCGCCCGCGAGCTCCAGCCAGAACGGAAGGTCGCGGACCTCGGCTTCCACGGGCTCATCCCCCGAGGCGACGCGCAGCTTGCGGCCCGCCTCGGCCCAGGCGGTCTTGACGAAGCCCAAGGCCGTGGGATGCTCGGCATCCGGGGCGAACGCCACGCTCGTGACGAGGCCGATGGCCTTGCCGTCGTCGTCGATCAACGAGAGCCCCGCTTCGACCGGCTTCGTCAGGCGTAGACCCACCAGGTGGCGCTGGACCTTCTGGTAATTCGCGAGGCGCGCGATCACTTCCTGCCCCAGGTAACAGCCCTTGTTCATCGAGACGGAATCGGCGAGACGCACTTCCCAGGGATTGCGCTCGTCGTTGATCTCCTGCGGGAAGGACGGCATGCCCGCCTCGATCCGGAGGATCTCGAAGGCCTCCTGCCCGATGAAGGGCGTCTCGTGCTCGTCGGCCGCCGCGCGGAGGGCCTTGAAGGCATCGACGGCTTGCTCGGAGGGGATCAGGACGATGAAACCGTCGCCACCCAGGGGCCAGGTCCGGGCGACCATGGAGTCCGAGCCGTCGAGGCTGACGAGCTTGAAGCCATGCATCGGCAGCTCGGTCAGCTTCTCGTCGCCGGCCGCTTCGAGGATGGCCGCGGCATGAGGCCCGAAGACGTAGAACATGCCGCGCGCCTCGGTGACGTCCTCGATCTCCACGTCCACGCCGAAGAGGTACTTCTGCAGGGCGGCGTTGATCAGAGGAGCGGTCTCGGGATGGCCGATCAGGCGCAGGCCGTCGTCGAGACGGTAGACGAAGACATGGTCGATCATGGTGCCCTTCCAGGTGGTCACGGCCGTCTGGAGGCCCTGTCCCTCGGCGAGCGCCTTGATGTTGTGGGTCGTGTAGTTATGCAAGAAGTCCGCGGCGTCGGCACCGCTGATCTTGAGCTTGCTCCAGTTCGAGAAGTCGACGATGCCGCCGTTTCGGCGGGCACGCGAGACTTCCTCCTCGAGGGTATCGAAGTGCCGGGGCATCTGCCAGCCGGCAAACTCTCCGAAGGTCGCCCCGATGAGCTTTTCAGCATCGTGGAAGGGAGTGCTAGGCATGGGGGATCCTTTCTATAGCGCGGGCGGCGGCCACCCGCGCGCTAGGGCGTGCGATTCAGCGGGGAGGCCTCGCGGACCTTGCGGACCTGGGTGATGACGATCTCAAGCGTCCGGTCGATCTCGGCCTCGGTCGTCTCTCGGCCGAGACCGAAGCGGATCGAGCCATGGATCAGATCCTCGGGAATCCCCATGGCCGTGAGGACGTGGGACGGCTCGAGGCTGGCCGAGGTGCAGGCCGAGCCCGACGAGACGGCGAGCCCCGCGAGGCCGCTCATGAGGTTCTCGCCGGCGACGCCTTCGAAGGAGACGTTGAGGTTGCCGGGCAGCCGATCCGTGGGGTGGCCATTGAGGGCGACGCCCGGAAGCGCGGCCTGCAGGCCCTCGAAGAGGCGATCGCGAAGCGCACCGACGCGGACGGCTTCGTCGCTCATCTCGGCCATCGCGACCTCGCAAGCCTTGCCCAGGCCGACGATCCCCGGCACGTTGAGGGTTCCCGAGCGCAGCCCGCGTTCATGTCCGCCGCCGTGCATCTGCGGAGCGAGGCGGACGCGCGGGTTCTTGCGGCGAACGTAGAGCGCGCCGACGCCCTTGGGGGCGTAGAGCTTGTGGCCCGAGATCGAGAGCAGGTCGATGGCCATCTCCTCGACGTCCAGGGGGACCTTGCCCACGGTCTGGGCGGCGTCCACATGGAAGAGCGCGCCATGGGCCCGGCAGAGTCGGCCGAGAGCGGCCAGGTCCTGAAGGGTGCCGACCTCGTTATTGCCATGAATCACGGAAACGAGAATCGTCTCGGGCGTGAGGGCCCCTTCGAGCTCGTCGGGGCGGACGCGGCCGTAGCGGTCGACGCCCAGGACGGTGACGCGGAAGCCTTTGGCTTCGAGGGCGGCCATGGTGTCGAGCGTGGCCTTGTGCTCGGCGGCAGAGGTGATCAGGTGGTTGCCCTTGGCCGCGTAGACCTCGGCGGCGCCCTTGATCGCCAGGTTGATTGACTCGGTGGCTCCCGACGTGAAGATGAGTTCCTTGGCGGAGGCTCCCAGGATCCGGGCCACCTGGCTGCGGGCCTGCTCGACGGCTTCCTCGGCAGCCCAGCCGAAGGCGTGATTGCGGCTGGCGGCGTTCCCGAAGTGACGGGTGAAGTACGGGAGCATGGCGTCGAGGACGCGGGGGTCGACGGGAGTGGTGGCGTGGTGGTCGAGGTAGATCATGCGGAGCGGTCACGGGCGGTCGGGGGGACGGCGCCCTGGCCGGGCGCCCCGGCGGAAAACCCGACCAAAATAGTCTGATTTCCCGCCTTCACTCTAAGGGATCCCCCTACGCTTGTCAACGCGCCTCAAAGCCAGTCGCTGGGCCGATCTCAAAAAATTTTCTAATTCGTGTCGTCCATCACCATAAAAATCGAGTTTGGCTGGGTATATCCTTCTTGGAGCGAAATCCACCGCAGCGAGGCCAAACAGCGCTCACACAACCATGAGCCGGCCCCTCGACCCGGATTTCTGCACCAAAAAGAAGTGTCGATCCGTTCTACACCCGAAAGGAGGACCTTTCTCAGACGTTACGTTCGTTTGATTAGAAAGGTGGTTCTTAAGTAGGAAATGGTGTACTAACGATCAGAAAATAAGCCTACGTGGTGAGGACTTAAACAAAAATTGCCGAGAGCAAGCGATCTCTGGCTCTTTCATCCGAAAGTCCAACATCCGGTAGCATGGCAGGCCCCTCCTCGGAGGGGTCTGCGTCTTTTTAAGCCAACCTTTTCGTTGGCTTAACCTCGAGAGCGAATCTTCCGGGGGAGGGCGGGCGATAACGGAGGCAGCATGGGCCAAGCGACGAAAGGGGCTCCGTGATGTCAGACTTCATGCAGGCCATCAACCGGATCACCGTGGTTTCCAACGAGATTGCCGCGATCGCCTGGCAGCTCTCGGGACGCCCCGCACCGACCGCGACAGGGACCGCCCCGACGCTGATCGGGCCGCTGCCGGGCCCCATGGCGCAAGACCGCGCGCGCTTCACCGCGATTCCGAGCGCTCCCGCCTCGCTGCCCACCGCTCCCGCCTCGGCGACGCCCGCCCCGATGGCTCCTGCCCAAGCGACTCCCGGACTCGTGCAGGTTCTTTCCGGCTGGGCCTCGCAGCTTGCCGCCTTCGTCAAGCAAGTCTTCGCCTCGTTCGCCACCCCTGCCGGGGGCGCTTCCCCCGCCACGGGCCCCAGCCCCGCCAGCGCCCCCGTAACCGCGCCGCCGGCGCCCGCGGCGACGGTCGATGCGCGCGAGATGCTCTTCGCGAAGATTCCGACGGGTAAGGCGACGGTTTACGGCTTCGTCGGCGTGACCGTGAGCCGGCAGGACGACCGCATCCTCGTTTCCGCCGGCAGCTTCGGCAGTGCCGCCGTCATCAAGCATCAGGGCGAATTCTATTACCAGGAGAACGATAAGCCGCCCGTCCGGGTGCAGGGCGTCACGAGCCACACGAGCCCGTCCGGGGACATGCGCTTCGGCATCACGCTGGACAGCGGCAAGCGGGTCGAGGCCGAGATCCTCGCCGATGGTCGCACGCTGCGCTTCGACAAGTACACGCTCACCCTGCGCTGAGGGCAGATCCGGTACGTAAAAGCCGCCCCCTCGCCGACATCGGCGAGGGGGCGGCTTGTCGAGGGGGCTTTGACCGGGCCTTTACTTGGAGTACTTCTGATCCAGGAAGGCCTCGGTGGTGGTGATCGTGAACTTCTCCTTTTGCAGGCGCTCGATCACGTCGTCGAGGACCCGGACGGTCTGAGGATGGATATCGTGGAAGAGGATCACGCCTCCGCGCACGTAGACCGAGCTCGACCCGGCGAAGATATTGTCGAGGATCTTGGCGTCGTCGTCCTTGTGGCGCCAATCGTTGGAGTCCACGTTCCAGAGGATCGCCGTGTCGTCGTTCTTGGCGATCGCCGACTTGACCTCGGCATCCATCGAGCCGTAGGGCGGGCGGACTTGCTCCAGCTCGTAATGGCGGCCCAGCGCCTTGTCGACGGCGCGCTGGGTGCGCGAGAGCTCGTTGAGGACGTCCGCCTCGCTGAGCTTGGCGAGGTCGGGATGCGCGAAGGTGTGGTTGCCCAGCGTATGGCCCTCGTCGACGATCCGCTTGATGAGGTCGGGGTAGCGCTCGGCGTTGTTGCCCGTCACGAAGAAGGTCCCCTTGACCCCGTACTCCTTGAGGATGTCGAGCACCTGAGGCGTGTTGACCGGGTGGGGGCCGTCGTCGAACGTCAAGGCGACCTGCTTCTCGAAGCGATCGCTGTAGTAAAGCCCCTGCACCGCTTCTCCGGCCTTGGGAGTCGTGGGGGCCGGTTTCGAGGGAGCGGGTTTGACCGGAGCGGTAGGCGCAGGGGTCGTGGGCGCGTCGACGGCTCCGGTCGGCAGCTTCAGGACCATGCCGACCGAGAGCTTGTTCGCGTCGGGAAGGATATCCGCGTTGAGCGCCTGGATCTCGGTGTAGCGCCCGCCGTCTCCCAGGGTCTTTCGCGCGATGGCGAAGAGCGTGTCGCCGGGTTGAACGGTATAGGTCTTGGCCGGTGCGGCCTTGGCGGGGGCCGTGGCCTCGGTGGGAGCCGGCTTGGCCGGGGCTTCCGGAGCCGGGGCCGCAGGCGCGGGGGCCGTGGGCATGCTATCGGTGGCCGGTGCGGGCGACGGAGCGGGCTTGGGAGCCTCGGGGGCCGCCGTCCGCGGAAGCTTCAGCACCGTGCCGGGCGAGAGGAAGCGCGGACCGGGAGGCAGCATGGGGTTGAGATCCTGGATCTCGCGCCAACGATTGCCGTCACCGAGGGCCTTCTGCGCGACGGAGACGAGCGTGTCTCCGGGCTGAGCCGTGTAGGTCGGCTGAGGGCGGCTGAAGGGCGTCGGGAGGGAGAATTTCCGGATGATCGGATTGGACATGCGCGGCTCCTTGAGGCACACGAAGGGCTCATCCTTATCATCGGCCCTTTCAGCCGGAAACTTGCGGGAGATATAATGCTCGGGTGGGGATGACGCCTTTCGTCGCACAGCGGCGGGCTCACCAATCAGAAGAGGGGACCGGATGGCAGATCGGATGGAGCAATCTAACGCATTGGCGACGGCGGATCGCTGGGACGTGGTGGTGATCGGAGGCGGACACGCAGGCTGCGAAGCGGCTCTCGCGGCCGCTCGCCTGGGCTGCCGCACGCTCATGGTCACGGGCTCGCGGGAGACCATCGCCTCCATGCCGTGCAACCCGGCCATCGGCGGTCCCGCCAAGGGGAACCTGGTCCGCGAGATCGACGCCCTCGGTGGCGAGATGGCCCGCATCACCGACAAGACGGCCATCCAGATCAAGGTGCTCAACTCCTCGAAGGGTCCCGCCGTCCAAGCCCTGCGCGCCCAGTCCGACAAGAAGCAATACGCCTTGGCCATGCAAGCGGTCCTGGCCGAGCAGGCGAACCTCACGATCCGGGAAGCCCTGGTCGAAGGCATGGAGCCGACCTCTGACGGCGGCATGGTCCTTCGCTGCGCCGACGGGAGCGAGATCCATGCCGGGGCCGCCGTGCTCACCACGGGGACCTTCCTGCGCGGCAAGCT
>Ga0180215_1000539_pt1 | contig 47489 bp, 39 predicted proteins | sample eDN3rd37CBELigBY_FD_128871 | JGI IMG/M metagenome (GOLD analysis project Ga0180215, IMG submission 128871) | Enriched backyard soil microbial communities from Emeryville, California, USA - eDNA 3rd pass 37_C BE-Lig BY (version 2) (version 2) | ecosystem: Environmental > Terrestrial > Soil >... | reverse complement strand
GGGATCATACTGCCCGGTTGCACAATAGACCCACGCGGATCTATTGTGCAGAGCGACGCAATCCACCAAAAATGGTCTCAAACCCATTACAGTGGAAGCGCAATCGCCGCCTCGATCGGAACGTGGTGGTGCAAGTCCGAAGTAGCCCCCTCGGGGGTGAAGCATACGGAGGGTATCCCAATGGCTGTGCATGTCATGCTGAATCAAAAGGGTGGGGTCGGAAAATCCACCCTGACAATGAATCTGGCCGCGGTGAAAGCCGATGTCCTCACCTCCGGCGACGATGACGACGTGCAGTCCCCGGTCGCCGCGATCTCCGTCGACCCCCAGGGCTCGGCGGTCTGGTGGGCCTCGCGCGTCGAAGAACTCCCGTTCCTGATCGACCAGGTCCACGACAACCTCGAGGTCCTGCGCAACCTCGACAAACTCCCCGGCATCAAACACGTCTACGTCGACACCCCCGGCTGGATCGACCTGTCCGGCAACGACGACGGCACCGACCCCCTCGGGGCTGGCACCTCCGGCGACGCCCTGCGCGCCGTCCTCGATGTCGCCGACCTGGTGATCGTGCCGATCGAACCCGAACCGCTGTGCTTCGACCCCACCGCCCGCACCATCAAGCAGGTCCTCGAACCCCTCGGCAAGAAATTCATCGTCGTGGTGAACAACTGGGACCCGCGGGACGGCAAGGTCGACCTCGACCAGACCCGGGAATTCGTCCAGGCCAACGGCTGGCCTCTCGCACGCACCGTCGTGCGCCACTACAAGGTACACACCCGCGCCGCCGCGGAAGGCCGCGTCGTCACCGAGTACGAAGCCAACCGGGTCTCGCTCCAGGCTCGCGAGGACTTCTACAAACTCAGCCTCGAACTCGCGGACGGCGGCCGCTGATGGCCCCCAAGGGAGGGCGCGCGAACTTCGCTTCGCTGGTCGGCGCAGTCGGAGACAACTCACCGGTCGACCGCAAGCGAACCGTAAGCCCCAAGCCCGTCACCACCGAGCCGGTCGACGGCCAGTTCCTGGCCGATGTACCGGTCGCCGAGCTCGTCGCCAACCCGCGCAACCCCCGCGACGAGGTCGGCGACCTCTCTGATCTGTCGACCATCACCGATCGGCAGCTGCAACCCGGAACGGCCGTCAGCCGGGCTGCGTGGCTCAAACTGTGGCCTGAAGACGAAGCCGAGATCGGCACCGCCAAGTACATCGTCGTCAACGGAAACCGCCGCCTGGCAGCCGCCGTCAAGTACGGCCGACCCGGTCTCGATGTCGTCGTCCGAGACAGCATCGCCGTCAACAAGGGGGAGATCCTCTGGGCGGCGACCAGCGAGAACATCGACCGCCGCGACTTCGACGTCCTCGAAGAAGCCAAGGCCGTCGAGCTCATGGTGGCCGAGTTCGGCAGTGCCGACGCAGCCGCGACCAAACTCGGACGCTCCAAAGGCTGGGTATCCCAGCGCCGCGCACTGCTCAAACTCGCACCAGAACTCCAGGCCGCGCTCCGTGCCGGCGATCTCGCGATCCGGCACGCCCGCTCGCTCGCCAAGGTGCCCCTCGAGGAACAGGTCGCAGCGTGGGAAGCCGCGCAGAACCCGGAATCGGACAAGTCCACAGCCGACCCCGGACCGGCCGATTCCCAGCCGAATGCGCCCACGAAGGACGATCCGGACGAGTCGGCGCCGATCGAACCCGCCGACAAGGTGGTGCAGGCACTGAAGAAGTTGTCGGTGGATCCGGCGGTCCTCGCTGCCGCGGTGCGCAAGCACTACTCCAACGACGAACAACGCGCACTCATCGACGCTCTCGGTCTCCGCTAACCGATTTGCGTTCGTGGACAAGATGATTCCGCAACCAGCCGGGCTCCCACCGGCTGGTTGCGGGACACCTCCCCATGACCCTTGCCCATCCGGCGCCCTCGATCACCGTCCGCGTACCTCACACGGCCACACCCTCATGCGAATCCCTGCGGAGCCCCGATGAGCCGAAACAACGACCAGTTCACGCTCTTCGATGTCGAACCCGAACCCGACACCGAACACACCGATGTGCCCGCCGCCCCCGACGCCTCGACCTCAGGGGAATCGAATCGGGTCGACGCCGACGCAACCGACCACAACCACACCGATACCCACGCCACGACCGATCCGGCCCCCGACAACACCGGCACCAAAGCAGACACCGCCAGCGACGAAACAAGCGACGACACCCCGCCGAGCACAGAATCCGCCGACGACCCGAAACCCTGGGAATCCCTCCCAGCAGGCACGGACGCCGACGGACACGCCCTCATCGTCACCGCCGAAGCCACCTACAGCCCATCCGGCGCCCGACTCACCGGCCCAGTCGACACCATCGACAAGCTGGACAAGCTGATCCACTGGGCGGCGCTGACCCCACACGGCCTCACCGCCCAAGTGTGGTTCGTCGGCATCGATTCCTGCGCCCGACTCGGCTGGACGATCGACCCCGGCAGCGAAGACGACGTCGACGACCTCGAACAGCTGCGCCAGCGCGCGGCCGCGGACCTGACCCAGGCCGTCGCCGCGACGCTGCCACCGCTCATCGCCGCCGGCTGGGAGCTGCGCGGCGATCCCGGCTTCGTCGTGCACCTCAAACGTCAGATCGGCAAGGCCACCCAAATGGTCGACCTGATCCTCGAACCATACGTATGGACGTACTGGAACAAGGACTTCGGCTGGGGCAACCGCGTCGGCGACATGGGCATCCTCGGCTCGCCGACCGCCGGCACCTACCTGCCCGACGACGACCTGCCCGCCGCCCGTGAACTCGGCCGCCGCCTGGCCTGGTCCGCCAAACACCTCGGCACCCTGCCCGGCCCCACCCCGGCCCGCACCGGCGCCGCGATTCTGGACAAGATCCGCCGCGAACGCACCCAGAGCGGCAAAGGCATCGTCGTCACCGCCGCGGGTCCGGTCCCGCCGATCGACGGCGCCCCCCGCGGCGATCTCGAACCTGCCGCCGGCTGGTCCCGGATGCCCGATGACGACGATCTCGATGGCGTGACCCGGCTGGTCACCATCGACCAGCGCGCCGCTTACCTGGCGTCGGCCGGGATGCTCGCGTTCGGCTACGGCCGGGTGCGCAACCTGATCGGTGCTGATGCCGCGGCGGCGGCCGCGGTCGACAAGCCGGCGTTCGGGATCTGGCGGGTAACACTGCCGGCCGCAGGCCAGTACGCACTGCCGGACAAGCTGCCGCTGCCGCACCCGGCGATGCTGCACGATCAGCCGGTGCGGACCTGGATCACCACCGTCAGCTTGGAAGGGTTGTGCGCGCCGATCGCCGACGGCGGGATGGGCCTGGACATCGACGACCTCGACGTCACCGACGCGTGGGTCTACGAGGAGCAGGGCCGGGCCCTGGACAAGTGGGCCAAGATCCTGCGCGAGGCCCGCACCGTCGCGGTCGAGACCGGGGATGTGGCGATGAAGCGGTTCCTCGGGGCCTGCTACAAGGGGTACGTGGGCCGGATGGTCAACCCCGACATGTGGACCGCCAGCCGGATGCAGCACCACCACCAGCCGTTGTGGCGGGCGGCGATCATGGCGCACTGCCGGTGGCGCGGGCGCCGGGTCGCGATGCGCATCGCCCGCGAGACCGGACGCTGGCCGATCCGCACCATGACCGACTCCTGGGTGTATCTGCTGGGGGAGGGCCAGGACATCGCCGACGACAGTGCCGCGTTGGGCAAGATGACCCTCGAGAAGCAGGTGGAACTGACCGACGAGATGATCCTGGCGTTCGCGGCCGCCGAGACCACCCACGAGGTCCGGCTCGCGATCGCCGCGGCCTACGGCACCGACGAGGGGGAGTAGTAGTGGCGCTGCACCTGCCGACACCGCGCTCGAAGTCCGTGCCGCAGAAAACAATCGGACTCGACGGCATGCGCGTCACGGTCGCGGCCGCGGCGGCCGACGGAATCGCCCGGGCGCAGGAAACCAGCCGCGGTCTGGCGGGGCTGACCTCCCGGGTCTCGGTCCGGCAGCTGCGCCGTGAGATCGGCAACGACGGACTGCGTCAGGCCGCGATCGACGCCGGCCGCACCCCGCCGTCGGACCGGACGCTGCGCCGCTGGGCGCAGCAAGGCCGCATTCCACACGCCGAGGTCGCCGAACTGGCGCAGCGCCGCGCCGCAATCGCAAGGCTCGGGGGCGTCAACGCGGTGGCGCAGCAGATCGGCCGCAGCCCCTCGTCGGTGCGTAAGTACATGGCGGGCAAGACCAACGAGCTGCGCAACGATGCGAAGTCCAAACTCAAAGCCGCCAAGGCGGACGACATCATGCGCAAGGCCGGGGTCCTCGAACCGGACGGGACACCGAAGGTCGCCACGATCCGCGTCACCGGCCGCGTGCATGTCCGCAACGGCGACGAGGTCGGATACGACTACCGCACCCGCACGCTGGATTTCGGGAACTCCGATGTCCCGTTCAGTGCCGAGGAGTCACGCGAGATTGCCGCGGCCCTGGCCAACGACGATCAGGCGCGTGTGGTGGCGATCCTCGAGCGTCACGCCACTCTGGACTATCCGGAGAACAAAGGGTTCGATGTGTACGGCGACCAGTTCGGATTTCATTTCGACGCCATTGACAAGCTCGACGTCACCTGGCACTGAGTCCAACTCCCCGAGCTACCCGACAGAGTTGATGTGGTCCCCAACGCTATAGAGCTCGTGGAGCTTGCGGTCCTCACAGCCCTGAACTCGACTGTGCTGACCGGCGGTCTCTTGAGCATTTCGGTCTCCCACTACATCCTCGGATCCATTTTCTGAAACTTCCGTTCCGAACGACGACGCCCCGCCGCCGAGCAGGGGGCCTCGGCGACGGGGCGGGCGGGATGGTCGATCAGCCGATGCTGAACGGCTGTCCCCACAGGGTGACCTGCTGGGACGCGGTGTCGGAGGTGACGGTGACCTTCACGTAGCTGCGAGCCTGGGCGAGGCCGGCGCACCCGGTGATGCCGAGCGTTGAATCGCCCCAGGTGACGCTGCCTTCCTTGCCGGTGAACGCCATGAGCGGGCGGTTGACGCGTTCACCGAACGCGTTCTCCTGCTCGAGGTCGATCACGTGGTAGTTCACGGCCTGCCCGGGCGATAGGGTGACGCCGACGTTGGCGTTGAGACCACCGGTGGCGGAGGAGGTTCCGGTCTGTGCCGTCATCGCACCGGTGTCGGGGTTCATGGCCGTGTTGGTCGAGCTGTTCATGCCGCCGGTGGCGCCGGCGCCACCGGTGCCGGTGATGTTCACCTGGCAACCGACGACGTAACCCGGCTGGATCCGGCCGCCCTTGGCGCCGGGTCCGTCGAGCTTGACCTCGGCGCGGCCCGAAACCCACACGTTGCGGTGCGTCGGGGTGGCACCCAGGGACGGCGAGATGTTCGCCTTCTCACCGGTGCGGGTGACGGTGACCGTCGTCCCGTCCGGCAGCGTCTGGGTGATGGAGCCGTCCTCCAGGGGCACGAACGTGTCGGCGTTCGCGGCGCCGACCGAGGCGAAACCGATCGCGGTGGCCATGACGGCACCGACACCCGCTGCCTTCAGGCCGCGGCGCACGCCGTTCTTCACGCTGGTCTTCATGTTCTCTCTCTCGAGGGTCGCTGCTCGCCGGGGCGAGGAGTCGGGAAAGTCCGGTGGCGGCAGGATCAGCCGATGCTGAACGGCTGGCCGTACAGGCTGGTCTTGACGTAGTCGTTGCCGACGATCTCGAGGACCGTGTACGCCCGCGCCTGCGCGGCGCCACCGCAACCCTGCTGGCTGAGCTCGGCGTCCTGGTACTGGATCGAGTAGGTGGTGCTCGGCTTGGTGATGTCCTTGCCGTCGATGTGCACGAACCGAACCTGCCCGGGCTGCAGCGGAACCGACAGCGACGCCGACGGGCTCACCGCGTTGGTGACGACCGAGGTCATGCCGGTGACGGCATCGGTCACCAGGTTGCCGGTCATGGTACCGGCGCCACCCAGGTTGAAGTTGATCCCCAGGTTGCCCTTGAGGCCGCTGATGTCCACCTGGCAGCCGACGATGTAGCCGGTGTTGATGCGCGAAACCTTGTGCGTGGACGAGTTGTTGGTGCCCTGCAGGCTCGACGTGCTGCCGTCGGACTTGCCGGCCTCGGTCGGGAGCTTGATGTTCGCGACGTCGACGGTGACCGTGCCGGACACCCACGCCACGCGGCCCGCACCGGTCCCGGCCAGGGACGGCGAAACCAGCGCGCTCTCGGCCGTGCGCTTGATGACGTTGCCGACGGGGTCGGCGATCTCACCATCGGGCAGGGGAACGAAGGTATCGGCGTTCGCCGCACCTGCGGACAGGAACCCCAGTGCGATGGCTGCGGCAGCGGCGACGCTGCCGATCCGGGCGCCGCGGCGCAGTCCGGACGCGTGCTTCTTGCTCAATTGGTACCCCTACTCAGGTGTGTGCGGTGCCCGTCCTCGCGGAAGGCACGGTCGAGCACGCCGATCTCCGGGCAGCAGAGATCGACTGGTCTATGTCACAGTTCTTCCCGTCGTACGAATAGCCCTCTTGCGCAAAGGACCTCGACGCGCGGTCGACTGTCGCCCCACAGGGCGCTCTGGCCGTCTCAGAACCCTCTGGCCTCAGTTCGTGACGAACGATAACACGGTCTGTGAATGCGGTCACTAACGATCCACTTGATGTGACGCGGCTCACTTTTGGAGGTGACTGCGTTGATGGAGAGTTGAATCAACCGTATCGGCAAGACTATCAGTGGCATGAATACCACTGTTAGGTAACTGTATTGAGCATCAACCTATTGCATGTCGGCGATCAAAATTTCATACTTGCACGCCACAAAAGATAAATACGACGCCTATTTCCAATGGCGCGAAAGCCGTGTCGGGAAGCGTTGACCTATCGGACCACCGCGAACGCGGCGCGCAGTCCGGTCTGGCATCCACCTGACCAGGCTGACCGATTTCATCGCCGACACACGGCAGTCGGTCCGCGTGTCGGCAACGAGGCAAAGGTGGACGGATGCGGCACTAGGAGGGGATTTTGCAGCTATATAGCTTCGGGAAGCTCTCGCAATCGCAATCGCAATCGACATTAATTCGACCGGAACGGTTTTCGCGACTTTCGGAATAGCAGTGGATCCAGGCCGGGCTCCGAAGGGGTAGCAAAGGAGCTCCCGATCGTGCAAAACAAGGTCACCGCCGCGCTCCGGTTCGGCGGTGCGAGGCGCTTGGGATGCAGGTGAGCCGAGGAATCGGCAGCTCGAAAATTCCCTGTACTGGGGTGATCGCGGACATGCGGAAGCATACCGCGATCTCGATGCGTGATGTACGATGCATCAAACATCGAAAGGAGCCGCTATGACCAATCCGATTGAAGAACCTCGTAATGGCAGTTCGCGCGTGCCTAAGCAGGCGATCCTGAACCTGTTCACCTCGACTATGCACCGCGGATCGTGGCGGGAAGTCGGAGGTGCTTCCGAACAGTGGATGGACGTCGATCTCTACCGGTTCTTTGCCGAGACCGCAGAGCGGGGAAAACTCCACTCTCTCTTCATTGCCGACACGTCGAGCCTCGTATATGCATCGGAGGACAATCCGGACGTCCTCAGTCGTAGCGCGTGGATGCTGCGCCCCGAGCCCTTTACACTCGCCGCAAACTTGGCCGCATATACCAAGAATATCGGCATCGCCGTCACCGCAAGCACGACGTATACCCATCCCTACAACGTCGCTCGCCAGTTGGCCATGTTGGACCACGTCAGTGGAGGGCGAGCCGGTTGGAATGTCGTGACCTCGCATCTGGCAGGTGAAACCGCGAACTTCGGTATGGATCAGCTGGTTGAGCATTCGGTCCGGTACCGGAGGGCGAGCGAATATGTCGAAGTGGTGAAGGGTCTGCTGAACAGCTGGGAGGACGATGCCTTCCCGCGAGACCGGAGTTCCGGGATCTATGCCGATCCGAACAAGCTGCACCGCCTCGATCACAAGGGCGAGTTCTTCTCCGTGGCAGGGCCTCTCAATATCTCACGATCTCCACAGGGCTATCCGGTCTTTGCTCAAGCCGGATCCTCTACGGACGGTCGGGCGTTCGCGGCGGAAGTGGCTGAGATGATGTTCACCTTCCAGAGCGATATCAACCGGGCTCAGCAGTTCTACTCTGAGATGAAGCAGCTGACCGCAGATGCCGGACGTGATCCCGAAGAGCTCAAGATCCTTCCGTTGCTGGAATTGGTCGTAGAGGACACGGACGCCGCAGCTCAGGACAAACTCGATGAGCTGAACGACCTCGTAGACCCCGCTATCGCGCTGAACTTGCTGAGTCAGGCCGTGTACTTTGATTTGTCGTCCTACCCGCTCGACGGCCCTCTGCCCGAAATCCCGCTGGAGACCGAGCACGCCCAGACTCGGCAGCGAATGCTGGTCGAGCAGGCACGGCGAGAAAACCTCACGATCCGGCAGCTCGCCCGACGCTTGGGAACCGGAGACTCTGGGGCAATCGCCGGTTCTCCCAACACGATTGCCGACAGGATCGAGGAATGGATCCAGAACGACGCCTGTGATGGCTTCAATCTAGGGTTTGCCAACCCGGTCCGGTCATTGACCAAGTTCGTCGATCTGGTCGTTCCCGAACTGCAGCGGCGTGGCATCTTCCACCAGGAATACCGAGGCAAGACTCTCCGCGAGAATCTCGGGCTGCCTCGCCCCGCGGGTCACCGATCCTCCGGCAATTGACAATCCGCATGGCGCCATGCTGCAACGTGGAGAGAGGACCGTGACTTGAAGCAGTTGAAGATCGCAGTCCCCGACGAGGGGATGCGGCAACGACTCGGTGGCGTCGAGCCGAGCGTCGAGGTGTTCGTTTGGCGCCCCGATTCCGATCCGGATCCGAACTGCGAGGTCGATCTTGCGGTTCTCCCCTACATGGTGGGTCCGGAGTACCTCACGAACCTGAACGGGCGACGGGTGCAAGTTGTGCAGAGCCAAATGCTCGGCTACGACCGTGTGGGTGAGTTTCTCCCGGCAGGAATGACTTACTGCAACGCCGTGGGGGTACATGAATCGTCCACCGGTGAATTGGCACTGGGGCTGATCCTTGCGTGTCAGAGGGGAATTGCGGTCTTTCGGGACCACCAGCGCGATCGCCGCTGGAAACGGCATCGCACTCCCGGCCTGGCAGGCTCGCGGGTGCTCGTGGTAGGCGCAGGCGGCGTTGGACAGCAGGTTGCGGCCCGCCTCGCCGGCTTCGATGTCGAACTCTCCATGGTTGCACGTACAGTTCGCACCTCTCCCTATGGCCAGGTCCGTTCGATGGCAGATATCTGGGACGAACTCGGTCGTGCCGACGTGGTCGTCCTTGCCGTGCCACTGACCGAAGAAACGCGTGGGCTCGCGGACGAGAAGTTCTTGGGGGCAATGCGCGACAATGCTCTGCTGGTGAATGTCTCACGTGGACCTGTGGTCGACACCGACGCGCTGGTGCGAGAGGTCACCACGGGACGGATTCGTGCTGCGCTCGATGTGGTCGATCCGGAGCCGTTGCCTTCCGAGCATCCTCTCTGGCGCTGTGGCGGTGTCCTGATCACGCCCCATGTCGGCGGAGAGACGGGCTCTATGACCGGGGCCGCCGACAGACTTGTGCTCGACCAGATTCATAGGCTCGCTCAGGGAAAGCCGCCGGCGCACATCGTCTTTGCGCCGTAAGAAGAGTCTCGCGACCCGGGCTGAGGACCGCCGGGTTCTTCGTCGGGGACTGAGTTTTCGAACCCACATGTTCGCTGCAAAGCCCGGTTATGTGGAGCGATCAGAGTGGTTGGGGGCGAGGGTGCAATCCCGTGGGATGCGCCCTCGCCTCCCGGTCATTTCACGAGGGCTTCACGGCTGTAGGGCTCTGCGAGCATTTCACCGGCCCGTTCCAAGTGCACAAGAGGCTCTGTCATGGCGCGATCGGGCGATCCCGCGAGCTCCGACAGCGACACGACCGCATCGAAAGTCGAGGCATCCGAGCTGACCATGCCTGCTACAAGAGCGATTCGACATTCGTCGGCTCGTGCAAGCGCGCGTATGTGTGAGGCAACCTTGCCCTGTTCCGACTGGTCGTCGTAGCAGCCTTCCCCGGTGATGAGCAGATCGGCCGTCGCAACGACGGCCGGGAGCCCGATCTCTCGAGCTACCGCGGGGGCACCAGGAACGATGTCTGCTCCCCAGACCTGTAGCCCGAAGCCGGTCCCCCCGGCGGCGCCGGCGCCGGGTCGATCTGGATCAGCGTCGGTCACTTCGGACACCACGCGGCTGAAGCGTTGCAGCGCCATATCCGCGCTCGGCGCAGTCGTCGCGTCGATTCCCTTCTGAGGACCGAACACGGCAACGGCGCCGTTGGGACCCAAGAGGGGATTGGTGACGTCGGTGAGTACCGTGATGCCGCCTGCGGGGGGCGCTGCCAATCCGCGCAGATCGGCAGTTGCGAGGGTGGCGAGGCTGGTGTTTCCAAAGCCGATCGGAGCGCCGTTGTCGTCGAGAAAGCGAGCCCCGAGCTCGGTCAGCATCCCCGCACCGCCATCCGTCGAGCAACTGCTCCCGATCGCCAGCACGAGCCGGTCCACACCGGAGTCGAGGGCGGCCGCGATCGCTTGTCCGAATCCGCGGGTATGGGCGGTTCCAGGACATAGTTGCTCGAGCAGGGTGATGCCGCTGGTCGATGCCAGCTCCACTAGGCCGGTGAGGAGCCCTTGGTCGTCCCGGTATCGAAGCCACGCCGTGTCGATGCTGCGGTCGTCCGGCCCCGTCACCGTTACAGGAATACGTTCGGCCCCACGGCGAGCGACGCCGAAGGCATCGAGGGTCCCTTCTCCGCCATCGGCCATCGGAAAAAGACGGATGATGTCCTGGGGGCGTGCCCGTTGCCACCCGCGGGCGAGTGCGCTGGCCGCGTCAGGTGCCGTTGCCGTTCCCTTGAGGGAATCAGGTGCGATGACGACAGTCACTGGCATGGGGAATCACTTCCTCGGATCGGTCTTGACTGCACTGCCTACCGGAGAGTGCAGGGAGAGTTGTGACAGCGAAGGTGCGCTACGGTGCGGAGGAGCGCTGGTCGCACCCTTGTCGGGTATGCCGTAGAAGATCTTTTCGATCGAATTCGGGTTGGCTCATAGTAGGACCCATTTTTCTGTTGCGCGACATCCCATGCTGTGACAAGCCAAGCGGGGGTGTTCGCGGCGGGGTCGTCGACCGATAGGATCGATCGACGATACCGCCTTACTTGAATCTGACGAGGAGTCGGCTGTGGCGACGGGTCTTGACCGTGAATTTCAGCTCCCGCGATCCGGGCCGCCCCCGCGGTCGGTGTCGCGATTCGTGTGCGACACGCTCCGTGGAGCCATTCTGGATGGAACACTCCGCGGTGGAACGCGTTTGGTGATCGCCACCCTGGCACAACAGCTTCAGGTGAGCAGTACACCGTTACGTGATGCGCTTCATGACCTAGCACATGAGGGATTGGTCGTGCTCGACGCCCGTCGCGGAGCAGTGGTTCGTAACGTCGACTACACCGAAGTCGTCGACATCTATGAGATCCGAGAGGTCATCGAACCGCTGGTGACCTCACGGGCGGCACGGAAGATATCTGGTGAGGAGTTGCGAGAACTCGAGGATCTGCAGCGGCGGATGTCTGAAGAGTCGGAGTTCGGTCGATGGAACCAACTCAACGACCGCTTCCATACGCTGATCGCTCAAGCCGCGAAGTGGGACGATTCCTTGGAAGATCTCACCCGATCGCTGGTGGCTCGGTGCGCACTCCACGTCAGTGTCGCTGCCGACATCGAGACGACCGGAGCGGGTTTGGAGTTCTGGCAGCATGAAATTACTCGTAGCCATACCGAGCACCAGTCGATCATCGATGCTTGCGCGGCCCAGGATCCTGAGCGAGCCGCGGCCGCTATGAAAGAGCACATCCAGGCGACGTTCGAGAATATCCGCCGTTTCCATCATGAGATGGAAATAGCCGACGAATCGTTGTGATGTGCAGGGAGGGTGTTCCAAACGGGGATACCTTCCCTAGACATCACAACGAGCGGACGCGGGGTCGAGGGTAGAGGACTGGACGGCCTCCCGGTGCTTGATCAGAGGGCTGTTGTGGCGGCGCGTTAACTCTCCGGCGTGAAGCTGAGCGTTTCAACGCTCGTCGAGAGTCCCATCCGCCGCTTTTCGGGGCGGTATTCGACAAATCATTGTGGCTGATATTGACGCATGCACGATGCATCGTGCATGATGGATCGACAAGCTTGTGATAGCAACCACAATCGAGCAGAGGAGTGTTCATGAGCGACGAGCCGAGGCCGGAAGTCAAGATCTTCAACCGCGCGGACCTCGTTCCCCACCTGTGGAACCGAAATGCGGTGGGAGCGACTGATCGCTTCTACTGGTTCTACAACGTCAAGGACGTCTCGCAGTGGTTCACCGCCGGCTGCGTCGGCGTGCTTGAGCCCGGTGGTTCCGAGGCCTTCCATTCCCATATGGAGGAGACCGAGGGTCCGTACGAGTGCTGGTACATCGTCATGCAGGGCGAGGCCGAACTGCGCAGTGAGTACGGGGACCAGCGGATCAGCCAGTTCGGCGCAGCCTTCATGCCGACGGGCTCATCGCATCAGATCCGGAACGTGGGAACCGAGCGACTGTGGTTCTTCACCCTGTCCTCGCGCGGTGGCACTCCGCTCAAGGTCGACACGTACAACATTTCCTGTTCGGAAGAACGTCCGGGGTACGCGGAGGAGTACGAGCGAATTCTGGCGGAACGAGCCGCTCGCGGGCTGGCGACTCCGTAATACGGCGGATCGAGAGGTGACCGCGCCGGATCTCATCGAAATTCTGTGCGGTCGTTTCTCGTAGCCAGGGGTTCGGAGGAGATTCACCCCACACCCTGCATCACCGCGTGTCCGGTTCTCCAACTCTTGCGTGACGATCGATCGCAGGGTTCGGTTCCCGACACCACTCGCACCGAGAAGGGAGACCCCGTGTCATCACTGCACACCGAGATGAGTGCCGCTGCTCGTGCCAACAGCCTCAGCGAGGTTCTGCGCCGCAGCGCTGCCCGCCATCGGAACAAGACGGCACTGATCGATGGATCCAAAGAGCTTAGCTACCGGGAGTTCGATGCAGTCGTCGATGCTGTTGCATACTCGTTGGAGCACAACGGTGTTCGCCCGGGTGATCGGGTCGCGCTCTTGAGTCGCAACAACTGGGAATACGTCGCTCTCGTGTGGGGTTCCGCTCGACTGGGTGCTGTTCTGGTCCCGATCAACTTCATGCTCACCGCTCCCGAGGTCGCCTACATTCTGGGTGATGCGGAGGTGTCGATCGCGTTTGTGCAACCCGCGTTGGCGGAGGTGATGGACGAAGCCTTGCACAGCAGCGGCCTCGGGTCCGTGCCGCGAGTTCTCCTGACTGAGGGAGATTCGGAAGCTTCGGGATTTGAGCAGTGGTTGCACGATGCGCCTGGCGGCTGGGAGGCTCCGAATGTGCCGGATGATGCGCCGGTCCGGATCATGTACACCAGTGGTACCGAGTCGCGACCCAAGGGTGCGTTGCTCTCGAGCCGCGCTCTCATCGCCGAGTACACCAGTTGCATTATCGACGGCGGGATGTCGGTGGACGACATCGACCTTCACACTCTTCCGCTCTACCACTGTGCCCAACTGGACTGTTTCCTCGGGCCGGACATCATGCTCGGAGCAACGAGCATCATCCTACCGGCGCCGGACCCCGCAGCTGTTCTTTCGACGATCGAGAAGTACAGCGTCACAAAATATTTTGCGCCGCCAACGGTGTGGATTTCGCTCCTGCGCAGTCCGGAGTTCGAGCAGACCGATCTCGGGAGTCTCTGCAAGGGGTACTACGGTGCTTCCCCCATGCCGATCGAAGTCCTGCGCGAGCTAGGCGAGCGTCTCCCGAATGTCGATCTGTGGAACTTCTACGGGCAGACGGAGATCGCTCCGGTAGCGGCGATTCTGCCCCCGGCGGAGCAGGTGTCTGCTGCGGGAGCGGCGGGGTGGCCGGCGCTGAATGTCGAGACTCGGGTGGTGAATGACGACGGGGAGCCAGTTCCCGCAGGTGTCGTCGGGGAAATCGTGCATCGAACACCGCAGGCCACTCTCGGATACTGGCGGGCTCCGGAGAAGACGGCCGAGGCGTTCCGTGATGGATGGTTCCACAGCGGCGACCTGGGCGTGATGGACGAGGATGGTCGCCTCACGATCGTCGACCGCAAGAAGGACATGATCAAGACCGGTGGCGAGAACGTCGCTAGTCGAGAGGTCGAAGAGGCTCTGTACCGGCATCCCGATATTGCTGAGGCCGCAGTGTTCGGGGTCAGCGATCCGAAGTGGGTCGAGGCGGTCGTTGCGGTGGTGGTCCTCAAGTCCGGCTCATCGGTCGGGGAGACCGAACTCATGGCGCACTGCCGTTCCGTCCTGGCTCCGTTCAAGTGCCCCAAGCGAATCATCTTCGACGACCAGTTGCCGAAGAACCCGAGTGGGAAGATTCTCAAGCGGGTGCTTCGCGAGCAATTGGCGGTTGACGCATGACAAGTTGTTTCTTTGCCCTGTGTGATCGGTTGGTCGATGGCGGCGAGCTATGAGTGACGGAACGTCCGTGATCCACGAGGATCACTTCCGGATGGTCCTCGGTCGATTCCCCACCGGTGTTGTGGTGGTGACAGCGCTGGATCCGGCCGGGGAACCGCTGGGGATGACGGTTGGTTCGTTCACGTCGGTGTCCCTGGATCCACCCCTGGTCGCCTTCTTGCCGGGCAAGTCGTCTCAATCCTGGCGCGCGCTGCGTGATGCAGGCTCCAGGTACTGCATCAATGTGCTGAGCGCTGATCAGGAGAACGTCTGCCGATCGATTGCGACTCGAAAGGCCGACAAGTTCGTCGACATTCCATGGACCCTTTCGCCTGGCGGTCACCCGATCGTAAGCGGTGCGACGGCGTACATCGACTGCATCCGCGAAGCCGTTTACGACGCAGGGGATCACCAGATCGTGATCGGTCGGGTCGAGGCTTTGGATTCGATCGGCTCGCAGGACCCACTCGTGTTCCTTCGTGGAAGGTACGGTTCGTTCAGCCCGGGTCGGCCACGAAGTGCGGGTCGGCTCGATGAGATGGCGACGCCTTGATCGTGGGACCGAAATGGGGCGGCTGCCTTCTTGTGGAACTCCCGGTCGAGAGTTAATCTACCAATCGATTGGTCAGGCAATCGGGGCGGCGTGGACCGCTTCCCTCGAGGGTTGTTTCGTAGGTGTTCGACAAAATGTTACCGCTGGTAATTGGAGGTACGGGCTGATGGCTCAGATGGCCCCGGTACATGCGTACCACGCACCGGCAACGCTTGAGGAATGCCTCGCGCTTCTTGAACGTAACGCCGGCCGTGTGGTGGTCCTCGCGGGCGGCCAGAGCATACTTCCGCTCCTGAAAACTCGTGGTATCCGCCCGGAAGTGCTGCTCGATCTTGGACGCGTTCCGGAACTTCGAGCGCAATCGGTAACGGTCGACACCGGTGGGGTTCTGGAGGTCGGCGCGATGCGCCGGCACCGCGACCTCTGGACCGACCCGATGATCGCACGTGACTGGTCTGCGCTTGCGGACGCTGCTTGGTGCGTCGGCGACCGCCAGGTCCAGAGCCGCGGAACGTTGGGCGGAAATCTCGTCTTCGGCACTGTCATCACCGACATGAAGCAGGTGGCGATGTGTTTGGACGCGGAATTGGTGATCGTCGGTTCCGGAGGTGAGCGCACGGTTTCCGCCTGCGACATCTTCGCGGACCCCGCTCAGATGTTGCTCGAACCGAACGAACTGCTCAAGGCGGTGCGGTTCCCCTCTGTCGGCAGCCGCGGTGGCAGCGCCTACAAGAAGTACGGACTGACCGCGAACGGCCGGCCGATTATCGGCGTGGCGGCCAGGGTGAAAATCGACGAGGACAGGCGCTGCACAGAGGCGCGGATCGTCGTCGGGGGTTTGGTCCCGTGTCCCCATGTCGCCTCCGGCGCCGCCGAATCCCTGATCGGAAAAGTGGTGAACGAGGACGTGCTCGCGGCCGCGGCGGACGCCGCCGCCGCGGAGGTGAGGCCTCAATCCGACGGGCGCGCGTCGGCTGCTTTTCGCCGCCGGCTTGTTCGGGCCTACACCGGCCGTTCCTTGTCGCTGGCATTCAAGAGAGCTCAGGAGGGTGGTCAGTAATGGAGCAGGTGGTGACCGTAAAGGTCAACGGCAGGACGTATGAGCGCTCCGTGCCACTCCGAATGCTGCTGGTCGACTTCCTTCGGGAGGAACTCCGGCTCACCGGCACCCACATCGGCTGTACCTACGAAGGCCGGTGTGGAGCTTGCACTATTGCGCTCGATGGTGACGCGGTGAAGTCGTGCATGATGCTCGCCGTACAGGCGGACGGTCGAGACGTCACCACCGTCGAGGGCCTCGAGAAGCTCGGGGGCAATGAGGGTGAGCTTCATCCGATCCAAGATGCCATGTCCGAATGCCATGGCCTTCAGTGCGGTTACTGCACGCCCGGCATGATGATGACGATGTTCGACCTGCTGAGGTCGCAGTCCTACGAGTCGGAATCCCGCCTCACCGAGGATGAGATTCGGCATGAGCTGATCGGCAATCTCTGTCGATGCACCGGCTACGACCACATTGTCAACGCCGTTCGCGCGGCCGAGGAACGGCTGCACGCCATGCCAGGAGCCGAGCGTGCGGCACTCCTCGGTCAGGGGGATATCGAAGGGAAGCAGTCGTGACCCTGCACCAAGTGGATCGAGTTCAGGAACAACTTCCCTGGGTTGGCCGATCAGTACGCCGCAAAGAGGACGCTCGCCTCGTTCGAGGAGAGGGCGAGTATGTGGGAGACATGCGCCGTGTAGGCATGCTGTACGCACACTTCGTGCGCTCCAAGCATGCACACGCACGACTGGCGGCGGTGGATCTGACCGATGCATTGAAAGTCCCAGGTGTGGTAGCCGGTTTCACCGGCGCCGACCTGCTGAAGCTGGGGATGCGTGAAATCCTCATCGATTCTCTCGTCCCGACGATGGCAGGGGACCTTCGAGTGCCGCCGTCGATGCCGCTCGCGGTCGAGAAAGTCGTCTTCTTCGGGGAACCCATCGCGATTCTGCTGGCGGAAGACCGCTACGCCCTCGAAGATGCCGCCGAATTGGTCCACGTAGCATACGACCCGCTGCCGATCCTCATCGATCCCGAGGCGGCACTCGGGGACGATGCTCCGAATATCTACGAGCAATGGCCCGACAACGTTCTCTACCGCGGGAAAATGGGCAGCGACGCGTCGGACGCATTCGCCCAAGCAGACATCATCATCGAAGAGCGGTTCGAGGTGCCGCGCAGCGGCGCAACCTCGATGGAGCTGAGAGGCGTTCTCACAGAGTGGGACGACCATCGGGGCCTCACCCACTACACGGCCCTTCAACGCCCGCACCTGTTGCAGCAGGCGATCTCTCAAGTACTCGACTGGCCGGAGCACATGGTCCGCGTGGTTGCCCCCAAGGACCAGGGGGGATCATTCGGCATCAAGGCTCTGGTACCCCGCGAGGACTTCATCCTCGCGTTGGTGGCAAAACACACGAAGCGTCCGATTCGTTGGATTGAAACCCGGGAGGAAAGTTTCCTCGCGGGCGTCGGACAGGAACGTGGCCAGATCCACTACCTCCAGTTGGCGGCGAAGAAGGATGGGACCATCCTCGGGCTTCGCGACCGCTGCATCGGCGATCTCGGTGACGGCTCGCAGGCCATGTACCTGGGAATCGGTTTTCCGCGTCTCGCTTGCTTCAGTATCGCGAGCACCTTCTCGATCCCGCAGGTCGAGATCGAATTGATCGGTGTCGTCACGAACAAGCCCTGTCTGACGCCCTCCCGTCCCTTCGGAACGTTGCCGGTCAGATTTGCGGTAGACCGAGTAGTCAGCATGTTGGCCGCCAGGCTCGGCATGGAGGTCGCCGAGGTTATCCGCAAGAACCTCATCGCCACATTCCCGCATGTCTCCGCCACAGGTCACTTCAAAGACAGTGGCGACTATGTCGGCGCTTTCGACATCCTCACAGGGGCGGTCGACCTTCCCGAGTTCAGAGCCGAGCAAGAGCGGCTGCGCGCCGTGGGGCGGTTCATCGGCATCGGGTTCGGTCATGATCCCGAGATGTCCGGTGTTTCGTCCAAGACCTATGTGCCCAGCCAGCGCAAGCCCGGATACGGCTCGGCGATGGTGAAGGTGCTCAATTCCGGCAAGGTTCAGGTCTTCCTCGGCGATCCCCCGTCGGGGCAAAGCCACGAGACCGCCATTGCGCAGGTCCTTGCCGACGAGTTCGGCCTCGTGCCCGAGGATGTTCGGCTCGACTACGGCGATACATTGATGACGCCGTTCTCACTCGGCAATGTCGGCAACCGAATGGCTTCCTACACAGTGAATGCCGCCGTTGTCGCAGCGCGACTGCTCAAAGAGAAGATAGCCAAGGTCGTCGCTCACGACCTGGGTATAGACGCGGCTCCGGACGAGTTCCGGTTCGTTGACGGTGAGGTGGTCTGGGCGAACGATCCGACTCGTCGGGCCTCTCTCACCGACGTGGCAAGGCGTGTGATCGAGACCCCGCTGGACTTGCCTCCCGGAGTCGGGCCCGGCCTCGAACAGACCTCCTACTTCGAACCTTCCGACGTTCCGAACATGACCGGTTCGAGTCTTCATGCGGCGATCGTCGAAGTGGATCCGGAAACCGGCGAGTTCAAGATCCTGCGGTATGTCGTCGTCGACGACTGCGGAAAGCCGATCAATCCTCTCGTTGTCGAGGGACAGATCCGGGGCGGTGTTGTCATGGGAATCGGCAATACCGTGTTGGAGGAGTTCGTCTACAGCGAGCGAGGCGAGCTTCTGAATCCGACGCTCGAGGGATACTTCCTGCCGTCGGCGGCTGATGTGCCTCGCATCGAATGCCACGCGCACAACATTCCGACGCCACACACCCCGTTGGGTACGAAAGGCAAGGGCGAGGGAACGACTGCACCCGTCCCGGGTGCACTGTCCAATGCTGTCGTAGATGCGCTGGCTCCCTTCGGAATCGAGATCACGTCACTGCCTTTGCGACCGGAGCGGATTCGAAATGCGGTTGCCAGTGCACTCCACATAACGGATCCGGGCGAAGATGCGGCGCCGCAGATCTCGACGAGGCAGTTGCCCGAGGGCGATGGCCCCGGCTACGAGCTGCTCGCCGAGATGTACGGATTCCTCGACGGCATCCAGATTTCCCTTCAACCTATCTGGCACCCACACATCGGTGGAATCCGAACGTGGCTACGGGACTTCGAGCGATCATTGGATCTCGCTGCAGAACGCCCCGATGTTCTCGAAATCCTGGTCGGGATCTTCGAAGGCGAGTTGGAACACGGCTTCAACGATCTGGTCTCACCCGAGCTGACCGACGAGTGGCACAGGCTGATGGACTTGCCTCGACCGGGCGGTGGGCATTCCTACCTGGATTACATCAATCCGTCACTCGAGGCGCACGAACTTCTCCTCATCGCGTTCAGCCATGCGGATCCATGGGCGCAGGACGCCGGGTGAGTGTCCGCACGGTGACCAACAACAGTTCGAAGAAAGTAGTCCGATGACGAACGACGAGAATCCGTACGGGTTCGGTTACAGCCTGGGCCTGAACCTGATGGACGACCAGGAAACGACGCGCGAGGAGATCTCGCAGTTCCTGACCGGCAACCTGCAGCGAAGAAAGGGGCGTCTGGCCTACCCGGTCACCGCCTACAGCTTCCTTCTCGAGAACCGACCCGACATGCTCAAGCAGCACATGCGGCAGATGCAGTTCCTGCATGCGGTACCGGACAACGGTGAGCTCGATATGTCGATCACCGTGCTTACGATGCTGCATTGGTATGCATGCAACCGGGTGGTCGAAGGAATCGCGCACGAAGTGCGGAGTTCGGCGTCCGTCGGTGCATCCAAGGCCGCCGTCAACGAGATTCTCTCCCTCGCGTTCATGCACTCCGGCCCGGCCGGATTCGGTGCGGTATATGAAGCGGCGCACGATTTCATGAACACCTTCCCCGAGCCCGAAACCACGCTCAGCTGGCCGGCGGGTTGGGGTCCGGATGTCGACGCGTTCAAGACCGGCCTCGATTTCTCGGTCCCGGACTTGGTTGCCGGCGAGCAGGATCTTCTGTTCGGATGGTACGAGAACACGATCGGCTACGTCCCGAGGTCTATTCGACTGCTGGCCAAATACAATCCGCGCTTTGTGAAGGCACACAGGGGGAAGTTCGAGAGCGCGCTGAGAACCGGTGTGCTGCCGAAGCAGATCGTTCCGTACATTCTCATCCACTACAACATGAATCGGGGATGGGGCGACGGTATTCGCGAAGCGGCCTTGCTCGGAAAGGCCTGGGGGATGACACGCGACCAGGTCATCCACGCCATCACGCTGGGCACTGGTTACATGGCGGGACTCGACGGTCTCAGCATCGCAGACGAGGCGATCGGCGATCTGCTCGAGTCCTGGGATTGACCGCCCGTTGCGAAACGAGTTCGGCGAGACCTACGATTCTGCCGGCGCGTCGATAACCGGTTCTTCCGGAAATGGAGTGCACCTGAAGGCAGGATGAGGTGCTCGGTGCCGTCGGTGTCATTGACGTGAGACGGGCCCCGGGTGGCAGATGATGAAGGTTCCTACACCGAATCGTCATCCACACCCGGGACCTGACTTGGCTCACTCCACGCCGAGAATCTTGACCGCAGCGCTGTGACCAGGTGCTTCTCGATCCTGAACGGATGATTTCACGCACTGATATGTACACCGGTTTGTCAAGGGCACAGGGTGAGGCGACGCCGCAGACCGTCGTCGTGGGCGCCGCCTCTGTGTGTCCGGTCGATCCAGGTGGTGACGAGCGTGTCGGCTTCGACGCGTGGTCAACTCGGGCCTTGACCCCTGATCTTGGACACGGTGTCATTTCGGTTATGCCGCTTCCACGAAGGTAGTGGAGACAGCGGCTTCGTAGGCGTTCGGGCTGATATTGCCGATCGCGGAGTGACGGCGCCGGGTGTTGTAGCGGTTCGCCCAGCGGAACACGACGCGGTAGGCAGTGGCCGCGTCGGGAAACGCAGAACGACCTTGGAGGAGTTCACGTTTGAGGGTCGCGTTGAATGACTCTCGGCGAGGGCATTGTCGGCGGACGATCCGATCGCCCCCATCGACTGGGTCACCTCGAGTTGCTCGCAAAGGGCGGCGTACGCCTTCGAGGTGTAGACCGACCCGTGGTCCGAGTGGAACACCGAACCGGTGAGGGAGCCGCGCTCGCGCCGGGTGGCCTCGAGGGCGCCCTCGACGAGTTCGGTGCGCATGTGGTCGGCCATCGCCCACCCGGCGAGCTTCCGCGAGCCGAGGTCGATATACGAGGCGAAGTACAGGTTCGTGCCGCCCTCGACGGGTAGATAGGTGATGTCGCCTACGTAGCGGCGGTTCGGTTCGCCGGTGGAGAAGTCGCGGCCGATCAGGTCTGGGCAGCGCCGTCCCGACTGGTCGGGGAGCGTGGTGCGCATGCGACGACGCAGCCGGATCCCGACCAGGCCGTACTTCTCAACCCCTCGGTGGTGCGGGCAAGCTCGACTGGTCGGGGGCGATTCTGGAGGCGGCGAGAGTCCGGGCGAGAAGGTGGGGATCTGTGATCGGGCTGAGCCTGGTCGATCGTGGGAAGAATGGAGCGAAGATCCATGTCCTGTCCGGTGCGAACGGAATACCGTTGGTCTCGGCCTTCCAGGGTCGACGCCCATGGCCGTGCCAGGCTGTAGCCGACGGTCGAGGCGATCTCGGCGATCGAGTCCGGCGCGGTTGGTCGACACAAGGAAATCCGAACCGCGTTAATCAACCAACCGAATGGTGGAATGGTACCATGCGCGCATGATTACTGAGCAAGCCCTCGACGGATCTACCGCTCGTGTTCTTGTTACGGGAGGAACCGGTGCGGTCGGCGCCGCCTCTTGCCGACGGCTTCTGAGAGCGGGACGCGACATTGTGTTCACCTACCGGTCGAACGAAGCGGCGGCGCAGACGCTGGTGGAGTATGCAACCGAGTTGGGGCGCAAGGCTTCTCCGGTGAAAGCCGATCTGATGGCACACGACGAGGCAGAAAAGGCGGTAGAACTGACCGCCCAAGTCGGACTTGCGGCCCTCATTCACGCTGCCGGACCGTTCGTACCGCAGAAGTACATGAGCGCGGTGACTCCGTTTGAAATGAGGCAGCATCTCGAGCAGGAGACAGGATCGTTCTTCAACGTCCTCGCGCCCGCGCTTCCGCACCTTCGGGCGAGTTCCGGCAGCATCGTTGCCGTCACGACGGTTGCTGTTCGTCGCATGCCGATTCGTGACGGGCTTTCGCCGGCCGCCAAGGCAGGGATCGAATCGATCGTTCGGGCGGTTGCCGCAGAGGAGGGAAAATTCGGTGTGCGCGCGAATTGTGTTGGGCCAGGCCTGCTCGACGAGGGCATAGCTGCTGACCTGATGTCAGCAGGGCAGTTCGACGCGAAGGCGCAGGACTACGCGCGAAACAGCATTCCGCTCCGAAGGTTCGGCTCTGCCGACGAAGTGGCGGCGGTAGCCGTATTCCTTGCCGGCCCGGATGCCTCCTATGTTTCCGGCCAGGTCATCGACGTCGACGGGGGATACAGCGTGTAGATCTGACAGGGACCCGACGCCCGTCCTCCGGCCTATACGACTGCGATGGACCTGCCGATGTTGCGGGAAGGAGTGTTCGGTAGGGCGTGGTCTCGCGCGCCGGGTACACTGCCCAGACAGGTCGGTTGAACGATTGCGACGAAATTCTGCAATCGGTCGTTGAACGAAGAAGGTCTCCCGTCGCGGATGTGAAGCTGCTACAACTACCACTTTCGAGACGAGAGACCTTCGTAGTCCACGCTGTCAGGCCCCGGGTTCTGCGGAGTGCCGGTTAGCTGGTTTCTCTGTTATGAGATCTGCTGAGGAACCTCGGCGGGCTGCGTCTCCCGGTAACGTGTTTCGAACTCGACCGGCGGAAGTTGCCCGATTTCGCTGTGAAGCCCTCGTTGATGGAACCCGTCCACGTACTCGGCCACGGCGCTCTCGGCGTCGTCGATTCCTCTTCCGCCGTCCCTCGTCTCGGCTCGACTTGTTGTACGCTTCTGGCGTCGCGTTGCCGACGAATTGCCTCGCACACCAACAGAAATCATGTGTCGGCTTCAGTAAGTCGCTCGGTGTAGCGTACTGCCCGACACTGGGCGAGTTCAACCGGTCGATGCAACACCGGCCTGTCGAAGTGAGCGTAGCTGTTCGACGAAGAACTTCGGGTGGGGTCTTCCAGCCGAGGACCTTGCGAGGCCGGTTGTTGACAGCAAATGCGACGGCTTCGAGATCATCGGCAGACCACCGCGACAGATCGGTGCCCTTCGGGAAGTACTGCCGCAGTAACCCGTTCGTGTTCTCATTCGTAGGTCGCTGCCACGGGGGGTGTGGATCGGCGAAGAACACCCTCGTGCCGGTGTCGAGCGTGAACTGGGCATGCCCGGAGAGTTCCTTCCCGCGGTCCCAAGTGAGGGTCTGGCGGAGCTGATCGGGGAGCCTTGCCATCGAGGTCGCCAAGGCGGCGTTCATCGCGACGGCGCCGTAGCCGCCGAGAGACGGACCGTTCTTCACGGGTGGTTTCTCGCCCCAGCCTTCCAGTCGAGGCAGGTGCACGAGGAGGACGGATCGGCTGCCGCGTTCGACCAGCGTGCCGATCGCGGACCGGCCGGTGCCGATGATCAAGTCGCCTTCCCAATGTCCTGGAACAGCACTGTCTTCCGCCTCGACTGGGCGCTCGCTGATCACCACGTCCGCGGTGACATGCCCCTGCGGCTTGTTCTGTGATCGTGCCCGCGGATCCCGCAGCGCACGGCCGGTACGCAGGCACGTCACCAGTTCGCGTTTGAGCGCGCCACGGCCCTCGATGAACAGCGACTGGTAGATGGCCTCGTGGCTGATGCGCATGGACTCATCATCCGGGAAATCCACCTTCAGCCTTTGCGAGATCTGCTGCGGGCTCCACGCCATCGCCCACCTCCTGTCCTGCCGATGCGGCTTGTTCCACCCCTTCCACACCGGTGTCACCGGGCCCGTAACAACACTCCCGTCGGGGTGCCGAACGTTGCCGGCGAGCCGTTCCTGCATGTACTCGCGCAACACATCGTTGCCCACGAGCTTCGCCGTCTTCGGGCGCTTCGCGGCCTGCTGCGCCTTCCACTGCGCCACCAGGGCCCGGTAGACCAGCTGACCGCTCCTGGTCGCCGCGTTGCGGCGCAGCTCACGTGAGATCGTCCCCGGGTCACGTTCGATTCGGCGGGCGATCTCGCGGACGCCGAGATCCTGGGCGCGCAGCAGCGCGATCTCCTCACGTTCGGCGAATGACAGGTAGCGGCCGGTGGGTTCGTCCAGACTGATCGGTGGCATCCCGCCAGCGTGACGGAACCAGCGGGAGCCGACCGGCCATGACACGCCGACAGCTTCCGCTGCCTGCAGCGTCGTCACGCCCGAGGCGATCCGCCGCCAGAAGTCCCGCTGCACCGCACGCGATGGCTCCGGTCGGCCCGACGAACGCATCGGTGGCCGCAACGCCCGATCCGCCGCCCACTGCCGCCGCGCACCCGAAGGCGCCTCCGGCATGTTTCCCACCACGTCCCACCGCACACCTCCGTGATCGAGGTGTTGCGACGACCGGTTGAATCCGCCCTGCACACCGCGGTCGGAATGATGGACGAGACCCGGCAGGTACGCCCCGCTGTAGATGTGCCGCCAGATCACCATTTCCAAACGCATCGAATGCCAGACCGGGTGCAGTGAGATCGTGATCTGTCAGCTGACGACCATCCTCGAGAAGGCATCGATGACGAACACCGCATACACCCGACCTGAGAACGTCTTGGCGTGCATGATGTTGGCGAACTCCATTTTGTTCGGAGTGTCGGCAACGAACCTTCTCTCGACCAGATCCGAGGGGCGTTCGGACTCTCCTTCGATTCCGAGTTTCGGGGCACATGGACTCTCGGCCGCACAACACCTTTCATGCCCACTCTCCTCATCGCGCGATCCAATTGCGGACGTGTCGTCGCGGCGCAGTGGGTGCTCGCCGCGATCTCCGCGGGGGTCTCTTCCAACGCGTCGCAGATCGACTGGACGCCGTGCTTCAGGATCGTGTTCGCGTAATACCGTCGGGTGGCGAAGCGAAGGCGCTTCCGGTACCTCCGCGGGAGTGTCAGCGGTTGGTGGCTGCACAGTCTTGATGAGCGCATGAGCGTGAGGCGGGGATGCACGCGGCTGAGGGTGTGCACTTCCGGTTCGTTCGCCGGTGAGATCCCGTTGGAGCAGGACGACAACGCGGAGGTGATGTTGTGTGCCCCCGTTCGGCAACGGGTTGGGTAGGACCATATTGTCGCGCCGCTAAAGGCCGCGAGGGATGGACAAGGGGTTGTAGTCCAACCAATCGGTTGGTTAAATGATGTGGATGCCGATGACTCCTGGGAGACCGGCCGTGGTGGGCGAAAGGTTTTGTGGCGAAGTTTATTACGGAGGTAGGCAAGAGTGGATTTCGGTTTTAGTTCTGATGAACTCGAGTTCCAGCGTCGTGTCCGGGAGTTCGTTGCCGAAAACATGCGGCCCGAGCTGGAGACCGGGATCAGCTATGTGGCGGGCGCGGGTGAGGATGATCGGGCGCTGGCGGCTGCGCAGGCAGCGTTCCGTCAACGCCTCGATCGGGCTGGACTCCTGCGGGTCGCTTGGCCCAAGGAGCTGGGCGGTGAGGGGCTTCCTCCGATCTACGAGTACATCCTTCGTCAGGAACTCGAGCGTAACGGTCTGGAGCCGCGTGTTGGCATGTCGTTGACCTCGGCGGTCATTGCGGAGTGCGGCACGGAGGCGCAAAAGGAGGAGTTTCTCGAGAAGCTGCTTAACAAAGAACTCCAGATGTGTGCCGGGTTCAGCGAGCCGCGCGGTGGTTCGGATCTTGCTGGCCTGGAGACTCGAGCTGTGCGCGAGGGCAACGATTGGGTCTTGAACGGCCAGAAGATCTACACCACTTACGCAGACTGCGCTGACTTCATGTGGTGCCTGGCACGGACCGACAAGAATGTTGCGAAGCACGACGGCATCTCGATCTTCATGGTCGACATGAGCCACCCGGGTGTGACCGTGCGTCCGCTCCACACGATGGGTTCCTACTTGACGCACGAGGTCTTCCTCGATGACGTCCGCGTGCCCAACCGTCACCTCATCGGCGGGGAGCCCAACAAGGGCTGGTACCAGAACACCCTCGCTCTCGACGTCGAGCGGATCAACATCGGTTCATACTTCTCGTACAAGCGATTCTTCGAAGAGGTGGTCGCCTTCGCCAGGACCGACGAGTTCGGTACCAAGGCGATCCTCGCCGAACCGGCGATGCGGTTGCGTCTCGGCGAGCTCGCCGTCGACCTGGAGACGCTCCGCCAGCTTGCCAACCGCAATGCCTACTTGGTCAACGAGAACCAAGTGTCATCGATGGTCGCGTCCATGGCAAAGATCTGGTCGACCGAGTTCTACTACCGGCTCACCAGTGTGGTCATGCAGTTGATGGGGCCGTTCGGTCAGCTGCAGAAGGGCTCGAAGTGGGCGCTCCTGGACGGCGAGGCAGAAGTCGGGTACCGGAACACGCCACCGACCCGATTCGGAGGCGGTGCGAATGAGGTGCAACGCGACGTCGTCGCCCGACGCGGTCTCGGCCTTCCGCGATCTCGGTAATGAGAGGAGATTCTTGACATGGTAAAAGATCCGGTCTGCGGTAACGACATCGATGATGAGAAGATCGATGGTCCGGCAACACATGCGAATTCCGGTGCTCCTGTGACGGACCCGAAGTTCGGCACCAAGCGATACCACGAAGGTGAGTGGTACTACTTCTGCTCTATGTCATGTCGACAGCGATTCATAGCGAGTCCCGCTCGGTACGTCGGAGCGGGCGAAGAGAAGTGAACATCATTGGAGCGGCTGTGCAGGTCGCGAGCGGCGGGGGCATCACGTGGATCTGAAGCTGACTGAAACCCAGGAAGTGCTGCGGCAGACAGCGCGAACGTTCCTTGCGGCGGAGTTCCCCCCGAGCTTGGTGCGCGAGCTTGAGCATACCGAGCTGGGACACTCTCCCGAGATCTGGCGCAAGCTCGCCGAGATGGCGTGGACCGCCCTGCCCTTCCCTGGTGAGTACGACGGGCTCGACGGCTCGCTTACGGACGTCGCCGTGGTTGCCGAAGAACTCGCCCAGGCAGCATCTCTGACACCGTACATCCCGACGATTCTGGGTGGACTGGCCGTGCAGCGGACGGGTAGCGAGGGCCTGAAGGATCGGCTTCTGCCCGGGATCAGCTCGGGCAGCGTCGTGATGAGCGTGGCTCTCGTCGAAGCCTCGGGTTCCTACGAACCCGAGCACATCAACCTGGCTGCCACGAAGCGTGGCGATGGCTACGTGCTCAAGGGCACCAAGCTCTTCGTGGAGTACGCGAGGGCTGCCAACGAGCTGGTTTGTGCCGCCCGCACGGACAGCAGTGCGGATGCGGCCTCGGGAATCACGCTCTTCGTTGTTCCCGCGGATGCGCCTGGTGTCTCGATCACGCAGCTGAAGGTGATCGGAGGAGATGCGCAGAGCGAAGTCGTCTTCTCCGATGTCGAGGTGTCTGCGGACCGTGTTCTGGGCGTCGCAGGTGAGGGCTGGGATACCGTCGCGTGGATGCTGGATGTCGCGCGGGCACTGTCCTCGATGGAGCTTGTCGGGATCGCGCAGCGAGCTCTCGACATGACGGTCGACTACGTCGGCTACCGCGAGGCATTCGGTCGTCCAATCGGCTCGTTCCAAGCGGTCCACCACCATTGCGCGAACATGGCGATGTTGCTCGAAGGAGCGCGCTGGTCCACCTACGAGGCATTGTGGCAGCTGGACAAGGGCATGGACGCCACCTACCAGTGCGCGGCGGCGAAGGCTGCTGCGAGCACGGCGGGTCGTGAAGTGACGATGATGTCCCACCAGCTCCACGGTGGCATCGGTTACATGGAGGAGTTCGACCTCCAGCTCTACAGTCGTCGCGCCAAGGGCTTGGAACTGCGATGGGGCACGCCCGACCAAATGTTCCTCAAGGTGGCCGACACTCTCGGCGTATGAGATCCGCATTCCGGGTGCCCAGTCCTGGGCGTCGACGGCTTCTTTCAAGGAAATCAGCGGGTGGGAACCAAGACGTGGGCTGACCCGGAGTTGCTGTACGAGAAGCGAGGACATGTCGTCCTGATGACTCTCATCGCCCAGCCCGACGCAACGGGTTGAGCGAAGCCTCATGTTCGAGCTGTCGTGCCTGGCTGCGGTACAAGCATGACGACGGCGGCGGGGTGGCGATTTCCTGGGGCGGCGACGGTCGAGGTTCTGCGCTGGCCTGGACCTCCAGGAGGTTCTCCGTTGAATCCACCGGAGAACTCTTGAGAAGCATCAATCCTGTGTGGAGCGGATTCCGGGCACGAGGTAGCCGCTGGTCTGCCCAGTTTTCCACCATTCGGTTCGGGTCGCGCCCTTCAGCGGGCCGGCCGGGTCAGGAAGTAGGTGGCGGACTGTGGCCGATCTTGCCCGCCCACGAACGAAGCCACACGGCCGACCACGACCAGTACGTGGGTAGCAGCCGCAGGATCGCTTTTTGTTGCGGTCGACATAGTCGAGCCAGGAGATCGACGATCCTGCGGCGCAGTGTCACCCCACCCCACAGTGCGTGAATGTCCTTCACCTGCAAGAGTACCGGTGACACGCAGCAGATTGTGGGCGATCGACGCGCAGAGCACCCACGCGGCGTTCACCCCCGGACTTCCCCGACGGCATGTGTGCCATGGGCCCGTCGATGAGGTCGGCGAAGACGGTTTCGATGATTGCGTGCCTGCGAGGGGTGTGATCGACGTCGGTGGCCTGGGCGGTGGTGTTGGTGAAACGGGTGATATCGCCATACCGGAAGCAACGCATCGGAGTACCGGGCGTCGTTGACGCGATGCACGATTCAACCGGCCGTGATCGAAGTCTTGGTGGAAGTGAAAGCAGTGTAGGTGGTTTCGGCGACCTCGGCATCGGCGGTCCGAGGTCGGGGTCGCGGACCGCTCCCGGATATTTCGCCGGGGGCGGCGCCTCGTCAGTTACCGGTCGCGCCCGCTATCCGGGCGGTGACGATGGCCTGGGTGACCATCAGACCTGCACCTTTGCCCGAGCCGGGTTTCCGGCGCAGTCGGATGCCAGCGACGACCGGCGCGGAGTCCGCCGCGCTGATCGTCGCCGCCAGCGAGGACATGCCTTTGCGCAGGATCTGTTTGCCGGCGATTTTCGTGTGTCCGTAGGCGGCGCTCTGTTTGGCGTGGCCTTAGCCCGGGCGCAGCAGCGAGTCGAGGTGAACCATCTCGGGTTTGATGCCGCCTCCTTTCTTGAGGAGGATGCACATCATGTCCAAGCGTTACCCCGCCGAGCAGCGTGAACGAGCGGTGAAGATGGTCCTCGACCATCTCGACGAATATTCGTCGCCGTTCGCGGCATGCAAGGCGATCGCCCCGAAGCTCGGCGTGACCACCGCTGAACAGCAACGAATCAAAGAACTCGAACGCGAAGTTCGAGACCTCCGTGAAGCCAACGAGATCTTGAAATCGGCCTCGATTTTTCTTCGCGTCTCAATGTCATCCTGAACAGGCCCGGTGGGACTCGCTCGCTTCTTTGCTGCCCCAACCTCGAATGGTGGCTTATCCCGATGTTGCGGGTCCCGCTGGGTCCCCGGACGGTCGTCCGCGTGGCTTGATAGAAGCGTGCCGCTGATGCCCGATTGAGGCGTGCCCAAGGACGACTGCCCGGTGCCCCATCCACCCACGGATCGGAGTCGTCAGTTGATCATCATCGGAGTCGACGCCCACAAATCCACCCACACCTTCGTCGCAGTCGACGAGGTCGTACGCAAACTCGGACAGCTGACCGTCAAGGCCACCACCGACGGCCACCTATCCGCGATCGAGTGGGCCATCCAATGGCCGCAACTGCAGTTTGCGCTCGAAGACTGCCGCCACGTCACTCGCCGATCGGAGGCGGATCTGCTGCGCCGCGGACACTCTGTGGTCCGGGTGAAGACCCAACTGATGGCGGTGCACCGACGCAGTGCCCGCGAACCCGGCAAGTCCGATCCGATCGATGCACACGCCGTCGCGATGGCCGCACTACGGGAGCCGAACCTGCCGATCGCACGACTGGACGGTCCCGCCCGGGAAGTCAAACTCCTCAGCGATCACCGACACGACTTGGTTTGCGAGAGAACGAAACTCATCAGCATGCTGCGCTGGCACCTGCACGAGCTCAACCCCGAACTGCACATTCCGCTCCGAGGGATCCGACGGTACCGCGTGATGGACGAGCTCGCCGACCGGCTTGCACAGTTCACCGGCGTGGTCGCCCAGATCGCCGGTGAACTCCTCGACCGTTGTCGGCAGATGACTCGTCAGATCAACGACCTCGAACACCAGATCCGCGACCGAGTCCGTGTCCTGGCTCCGTCGTTGCTCGACATCCCCTGCTGCGGGGTCCTCTCCGCCGCGGTCATCATCGGCGAGACCGCCGGCGCGCGCGGCTTCCACTCCAAAGATGCCTAGGCGAAGTTCAACGGAACCGCACCGATCCCGGTGTGGTCGGCCCAGGAACGGGTGCGTCTCAACCGAGGCGGCAACCGCACCGTCAACGCTGCCCTGCGCGCCATTGCCATCACCCAGGTTGCTCGCGGAGGTCCAGGCAAGGACCACGTCACGAAACTGCAGTCCGTCGGCAAGACCTGACGGGAGGCTCTGTGTCTGCTGCGCCGCCGCATCTCCGACCGTGTATTCCAGGTCCTGCGCGCCGACGAAAAGGCCCACGAAAATGCTTCGACCACATGGCTTTCTGCGGCGGCTTGACATAGAAGCATCAGGGAGCTCGACCCTCGCCGCCGCTGATCTGCCATTTCATCGACCAGATGCGTGCACAAGGACACGGGGCCCGAGTCGATCTGCGCCGTGCTCACCGAGCGTGGTATCAAGGTCGCCCCACGCACGTATCGGAACTGGAAAACCGCCGCTCCGTCCCCTCGAACCGTCACCGATGCGCATCTGACGAACGTTCTGCGTGAGACCGTCGGCACCGCGGAAGGGCTCTACGGTCGACGGAAGATGACCATGCACCTGCGTCGGCTCGGTCACGAGGTCGCGGCATGCACCGTCGGTTGATGCGTGATGAGGGGCTGTCCGGGGTGGTTCGAGAACGCCGGCACCGCACCACCACGCCCGGCGGCTCAGGCAGTGCACGTGCCCCTGACCTGGTCGATCGTGACTTCACGGCCGAGGCCCCGAATCGGTAGTGGGTCACCGACTTCACCTACTGCCGCACGTGGGCGGGGTTTGTCTATGTCGCGTTCGTGATCGACTGTTTCTCGCGGGTGATCGTGGGCTGGCATGCCGCCACCGTCAAGGACACCGCGATGGTCACCACCGCGTTGAAGATGGCGTTGTGGCGACGTGACCACACCGGTCACCCTGTCGGTGCGGGATTGATCCATCACAGCGATGCCGGCAGCCGGTACGCCTCCATTTCTTTCGCGGAAAACCTTGTGCAGAGAATGTATTTCTGCGTCGATCGGCAGTGTGGGAGATGCGTACGACAATGCGCTGGCCGAGAGCACGATCGGCTTGTTCAAGACCGAAGTGATCGCCAAGGGAAGCCCGTTCCATCCAGGTCCCTACAAATCCATCGAGGATGTCGAGTACGCCACGATGGAATGGTCGACTGGTTCAATCGCAGTCGCCTGCACAGTCGTCTCGGGTACGTCCCGCCGGATGAATTCGAGATGGCGTACTACGCTCACCTGTCGACTCCACAACCGGAGCCGTCACCGATTTAGGAGCGGCAAGAAACCCGAGACGGTTCAGCTAACAGTTGCTGTGTTCCAAGGGGGCGTCGGAAGCCTGTACGCACGACAGCACGCACCGAGCCACAGGCGAGCCTGTGTCTCGGTGCTTGCTGGGAGTGTCAACCGGGTGGGCGGGTCACCACTGTCCTGCCTCTGCGGAGAACCAAAGGACTGGATGGCCCAGTTTTACGATGCCCGACTCGACGGCACCGTCGATGGCGTCATCGGCAATGCCGGCTTCGGCCAGCACTTCGCGCGAGTGCTCACCGATGCCAGCCGTGCGAAGGACGGTGCGGAGTTCCGTGCGGCTGAAGCGCGCAAGGCGATAGGGCAGGTAGAGGGTAACGTCGTCGATACTCTCCAGGGCCGCGAAGTAGCGACAACCAGCGCTCTGGTCCTCCAGGACGAATTCGTTGATGAGCCGCGCGGGGACAGCTGCGATGCCCGCGGCGGTGAGTGCTGCTGTGGCGTCCTTGCGGGTCATCGCGGACAGACCGTGCTGGATCTCCTTGGTGGCTGCGTCATCGGAGAGTGACTCATCGCTCAGTAGTCCCGCCCGTACCAACGCAGCTGGATCCGATGCGTGGATGCGGATATGGCCCTCTGCAGTTGCATAGATGCGGTCCACGGCGGAGGGCCCCTTGTAGTCTCTGCCTCCGACAGATGCGGGAAGCCGCCCAGCAGCGCGGAAGAGCTCTCCGGACTGCAAGAAAAGCGAGGCCGAGACCAAGGACGTCTGCACCCGTTGCCCATCGCCTCCACGGGCGCGGTGGAACAGTGCGAGACACACGCCGAAGGCCGCTGCGAGTCCGCCGAGAATATCGGTCGGGCCGATCGCAAAGTTCACGGGTTCGCTGTCCCCGCCCTGAGCGGCCATGATTCCAGACAGCGCCTGAATGAGAGGATCCATTCCTGGTTCGCCGGCGTGGGGACCGACCTCACCGAAGCTTGTGATCGAGGCGGTGACGATGTTCGGTTTCACGGCGCTGAGCGAGGCATGGTCGAGGCCGAGCCGCTCCAGCACACCAGGCCGGAAATTGTCCATCACGACATCTGCGCCGGCCACCAGATCGAGGAACATTGTGTGACCACGCTCATGGTGCAGGTCTATGGCAAGGCTCCGCTGCCCCCTGATGTAGTGGAATGAGCCGTCTCGAATGTTGTTGCCCGTGAGCTTCTCGACCTTGGTGACGTCTGCGCCCAGTTCGGCCAGAAGCATTCCGCCGAAAGGCCCGGCGATGAAGAGTCCGGTGTTGAGAACGCGGATGCCTTCGAGTGGACCGTTGCGGTCTTCGCGAGATGTCGGCTGGGCTCGCGCGGGGCGGGCCGCCCACTGGGGCAGTGAGGAACTTGTGACGATGGAACGGGGTTCGGGATCTCGTGCCGGCGTGGCCTGCAGGTCGACCAGTGCTCCACTCGTCACGACCTCGCCATCGATCGGGTCGTGCAGCGTCTTGCGCTGGTCGAGCGAGACAACCTGGGGGTGGTCCAGCCAGTCGTCACGGGAGTTCACGGCCCCGGCCGGACAGCCGGCCTCGGCCAGGACATGGAGCCAGTGGTCGCGCGGCTGGGAGGCAAAGGTCTCGGTCAAGGTCTGACGCACCCAGCTCTGGTTCTCCGACGTGAGCAGGTTCGTGGGAGTTCCGCCGACGCGGGGGTCGTCGAGTACGTGCGAGAGCCCGATGGCCCTGAATACTGTCGGAACGAAGCGTCCCAGAGCGATGAAGAACAGCCATTCGTTGTCCGCGCACCTGTAGGGCGCCGTCATGAGGTAACGGTTGGGGCCGCCGGCGGTGGACATCGGCTCGGTGGTCGGATCAGCGACGTAGACGGCGGTGCCTGCCAAAAGCGCGCCGTGGAGGCCGTCGACGACGATCTGTTGGCCGAGTCCGCTGGTTTCGCGTTCGAACAGTGCTGCGACGGCTGCGGTGGCACCCCAGGCCCCTTGGGTGTATAGCACGAAAGGATACAGCGACTCCACGGGATCGCCGTCGAAGGAGGGCTGGCGGGCGGCCAGGCCCGAGGTGGCCCACAGGAAGGCGTCGATCTCGAGTCCGCCCGCTGTGAGTGGGACGCGTGTGGGCATGGACAAGTGGATCAGGCCACTCTCGGTGGCGGTGTCGATCCCCAGTTCCTTGTCGATGTTGGCTTCTGTGGTGATGACGATGTCGGTGCCCTGGAGGAGTGTGTGGAGTGTGGCGACGTCTGCGGCCGAGGTCCATTCGAGAGTCGAGCACGTCTTGTTGCGGTGCCAGATGGCCTCACCCAGTAGGCGAGGCATGCGGTGGGGACTCGGTGGATCCACATGGACGACCTCAGCGCCGTAGTCGCCGAGCAGCATCGCTGCGATCGATCCTCCGAGCGTCCCAGAGAGATCCAGAACTCGAATTCCGGCGAGAGCGTGTATCGGAGTGTGTGGGGCCATGGGTACTCCCGTGGGGGTCTGGTGACATTACGGACGGGGCCGAAGGCAGCTGCCAGCGGCAGGAGCGACGACGATCGGTCTGCCTACTTAGAGGTGCTCGCGTGGAACCCGGGCCGGGGACTGATGATCTCAAGGTCCGTGCCGTCCGGGTCGCGAAAGCAAACCATCCCTTCCTGTCCACCGTCAGGCTCGGGATAGCGCTGGATTGGGGACAGGAACTCGACCCAGAGCTTCTCCAACTAGGCGTAGGTCCGGTCGTCGACGGTGAACGCGACCCGAGTAATCCCCTGGTGATGGGGAGTGATCGGGGACTCACCCTGAATCGGAAAATCGATAAACTCCACGATGTCAATGAAGGCGGTGGCCTTATCGGAGCCTGGCGGATGACGGACATGCGCACCCGCGTGGACATGTCGTATGTCTCGGGGGCCCGCTCGCCGTTGAGGTACTCCTGAAGGACGGTGAAGCCGGCCGTGTTGTCGGTCAGCAAGTCCTGGATGCCCCAGTGTGCCTGGACCGTTCGCAGAATAGCAATGCGCCAGGTGACGAAGGAGATGAACTCGATCGCAGTCTTGGTGTTCCAGCGCTTGACCAGGGCATCGAAGTCCTCGCCCCTTAGCCCGCCCGAGGCGGTGGCGCGCACGAATTCGAAGATCTGCCGGTCTTCCGGCCTCAGTCCGTCGAGTTTCTCCTCCACGATCGCCACGATGGTCGGCGCCGTGATGCCAGCAGCGACAGCCCAGGTGACCCAGATGGGGCTCAGTGGGAACTTGCCCGTGCGCGAGCAAACCAGCGTCGGCACCAGCGAAAGCAGCGCAACATCGCGTTCGCGGCTGTTGAAACTGTCGCGCTCCTCGGAAGTCTGGCAGTAATCGCCGAAATGGGCCCACGGCTCAGCGACGTTGGGACTCTGCACGATTCCCTGGAAGAGTGGCGTTAGCCGGGACTCGGCCCCGTACTCGGAGGGGATGGACTCGAAGAACCGTTCCGAGCGCGCGAGTGCGTAGTCGAACGCTTCGATCTCCTCGGTGCTGAGGGTGGCTCGGTCCGGGAAAGGTAGTCGCGAGGCCGCGATCTCTCCTTTGGACTTGCCCGGAAGCATATGAGCCGTGGGGTTTTCGTTGTTCATCTCGCTCCTACCTAAACGTGGTGGTCAGGCCACGCTCGGCAGCTGCGGTGCCCCAAACGCAGCTACATATGTGGACGGCATACGCTCGTCGAAACTATGGCGCGGATCACTTTATCTTCCAAAGGGTTGGTTGGTAAAGTGTGTTTCTCCGGTTGAGCTGTGGCGTCGTCCTCTTTTCTTGCGGAGTGGGACCGTCGGGCGACCTCGGATACCAGGGTCTCGGGCGAGAGTTCCGGGGATGTCGACGGGCCGTTCCAGGAGTTCGCCTTTGTGGAACAGCGTGCCGGCGCGCACCAGCTCCGAGGTGCGGTGTGTTGACGGCGCGCCTGCGCGCCTGCTGCTTCGATCGGCTTGTGGGCCATCGCCGTTCCCGCCGCCCTGGAGCCTGGGCTCTCGGTGGCCTTCGCCCGCAACTGCACCGTCGCGAAAGTGGATCCGATCGGATTCGTCGTGCGCAGGTTCACCCGCTGCTCGGCCGGATCCAGCGAAGTGCTCGAGCGGCACATCGGCGTCGTCGGTGACCTGCGCGACTGCCTTCGGATACTTCGCCCGCTGTCCCGTGCGAACGCGTCGATCGCGTGCTGCGCCTGGTCGATGCCCTCGGCGTTGTAGATGTCCTTCCTTGCCGCCGTCGCGGACCGGTGCTCCGACTTCGTCAGCGCGGCAAGAGCATTAGCTCTTTTGTGGAATTGGCTACGACGCTGCTCAAGGGTCTCGGGGATCACCTCCCGCAGGGCCTTCCGGAATCCGAGTGAACCGTCACCGACCAGCCGACGCCGGAGCCGGTATCCCGCGTCGGCGGCAGTCCCGCAGCAGGTCCGCCCCCCGAGCCGGTGGACTCGCAGCGGCCGTCGGTGGGTGCAACGAGTTCCTTGCGGCCGTCGCCGCGGACTTCGAGCATTACCCACAAGCACTGTTTCTTCTGCCCGCGGCGAATTTTCAGGTGGATTCCGCCGACCCACAGATAGGCGTGGTCGATCTGTGAGAACCCGCTGCGCGACGGCTGGCGCTTCGTCCTGCTGTTGCGCTGTCGGCCGGGAGTGATCGAAGCGGGCGACAAGCCGGCGCCGCTGCCGAGGAGCTACTCCCATGCCGCTGAAGTCGCTCGAGGGGTCGTGCAGGTACGGCAGCGGCAGCACCTCGCCGACTTGGGTGGACGTGCGGGCGGGCCAGTGGGATCGCCGAGGAGAAGCGTTTGCGCTCAACGGTGTCCGGGTCTGTTGCGCTTGTCGTTAACTCGCGGGGCCTTGACCACGATCGCATCCGCGGAGGTCGTCATTTTGCGGTGCGGGTGATACTTGTTGTGGACCGGACGATTTCGTCGGCGACCTCGGTTGTCTACTACCGTGAGCAGGGGCGTGTCTTCCCGCCGGCGCGCCAACGCTGGTCTTGATCAGAATCCTGTTTCCTTGCAGATCGTCATCCGGGGAAGGCTCGCCCTCCGCGGGATCCACACGTTCTGATCATTGCTCACCCCGATGGGTAACGGCGGACTGTTGCTCAGTCCCGTCCTCCGAGCAGCGTAACGTCGGAACGTGCGAAGAAGTCTTCCCCCAGGAGCTGCTCGCGCAGCCGCCCCAGATGCTGGTCGCTGTAGACCCGCTCGCCCACCATCTTGTCGCCCTCGAAAGGGACCACGGCCACGGTGTAGCACCGTCGCACGGACCCGTCCGGTAACGTGTAAAGGTTGCTGAACTCGTGGATGAGTACGTCCTCACCGGCCGTTGATGCGGTGATGCGGTGGGACTGAGCAGTCCGCGTGTCGTTCTGGGAGGCCATGGGGTACAGGCGCTTCGAGCGCTCGCGCACGGCCTCGCGCCCAGTGATCCGCACGGCTGGGGGGAAGATCTCGAAGACCGGTTCATCGACGAGATGGTTGAGCATTCCGTCGAAGTCCCCGTCCATGAAGCACTGGGCGTAGGCCTTGTTGATCTCGATCATCTGGGTCGCCCGATCCTTGGTTGGGATCCCCTCGGCCCCCTCGTCCATGCCCGGATAATCGACGGTGGCATTCTCGCTTCGGCCTGTTGCGGTCATGAGGCTTTCTCTCCTTCGATCTGCGCCTGGGTGACGGTCCCAGCTCGGGGGCTTGGATCAATCCGTGGGACCACTCCCATCAAGACTACCAATTGGTTGGTCGAAGTGTTGCGATCCGGCCGCGTTCCCAAAGGATGCCGGTAGGCTGACCGGCTTTCTGAAATCGATTCGGTCCGGGTGAAACGACGGAAACGGAGGCGCGGTCCGCGGCTCGGGTCCAATGTTGGGGCGGTGGGTGTGATGTCACCCCAAAAGGGCGGAATTACTACCGTCCGGTTGGTTGCTAAATGTGATCGACGTCTCTAGATTGATCCCCGTCGGACCAACGGGTTGGAGTGTCGGCCTGCGACATTCGGTCGTCAAACGTGACAAGAGGTGGTTGCAAATGAGGGGTATACGGGCGAAGGTGGCCGTATCACTGGTCGGGATTGTGGCTCTAGGTGCGTTGGCGGCGTGTGGCTCGGCTTCGAGCGACAACGCGGGCACGGCCGATTCGGGTGCTCCAATCAGTGTCGGCTTCACTGCGGACTGGCAAACCATGGATCACCAGGTTAACCCGCCCAACATCATGTTCTGGGAGACCGGCGGCTACGACCGACTCACTGCGATCCACGAGGGTGAAATCGTCCCCTACCTGGCCAAGTCGTGGGAGGTTGCGGCGGACAATAGGTCCGCGACCTTCGAATTGCGCCAAGACGCGAAATGCCAGGACGGCACTCCGCTGACCCCCACGGTCGTGGCAGATTCGTTCGGCCGCCTGTTCAGTGCGCCCAAGAAGGGCCTCAACATGACCACGAGTTTCGGCTCCGGACCGTGGTCTGTTTCGGCGGACGAGGGTAATTGGAAAATCACTATCAGCACGGAGACGCCCTTTCAAGGTTTGGTGCGGGGTGTCGCGTCGGGTGAGGCCGGCATCGTCTGCCCTGCCGGCCTGAAGAACCCGGAGGTGCTGCAGACCGGCTTCTTTGGCAGTGGTCCCTACACGCTGGAGTCGGCTAGGCACGCCGACTCAGTCGTCCTGAAGAAGAACCCCGATTGGACCTGGGGCCCTGTGGTCGATGGCAAACAGGTCACGGCGGCGGATCTTCCGGACCAGCAGACCTGGAAGATCATTCCGGATCCGACTGCCTTGGCGAACTCCCTGCAAACGGGCGAGGTTGACATGGGTCGGCTTGCGGGGCCTGAGGTGAAGCGCTTCGACGGTAACGATAACTTCGCAGTCAACCGGGTGATGGTGAACTTTCCGTTGGTCATGAATTTCCAGTTCGGCGCCGAGCATTCCACGAACAATCCGGCCCTGCGCAAGGCTCTGAGCAACGCGGTTAACTCTGAGAGCTTCGCCAATGCGTATTCGACGGAGGGTGGCGAGATCGAACTTGTCACGAGCTTCATCGACAAGGACGCCGACTGCTTCGACAGCAAGACCGAGGACCTCTACCCCTCCGGCGGGATCGACGAGGCCAAGAAGATCCTGGAGGAGGCGGGTTATACCGGCATCGGCTCCCGGTTGGTGGACCCGGACGGCAAGCCGGTCACCATCCGGATCGTGACGACGGCCAACCTCCACGGCCAGACTGGTTCGTTCCTGCTCGAGGCCTTCAAGCCACTGGGCGCTGACGTCAAGCTCTCCAATCTCGACACCGCTTCGGCGCAGAAGCTGTCCTTCAGTGGACAGCAGGAAGTGGGCGTGTCGGTCGGTGCTTCGACTATCCCCGACCCGTCCGCGTCGATCATCGGTTACTGGACCGGGGCGCCGGTGAGCGAGGGCGGACTGAACACCTACGGTCCGTCCCCGGCCCAGGATGCGACCTGGAACAAGCTGATCAACGAGGGATTCGCCAGCAGCAGCTGCGAGCCGTGGATCGAGGCGCAGCGACACGCGCTGGACCAGGCCATCATGCTGCCGATCGCCCAGGCCTACTGGAACCGGGTGACCAAGACGTCGATTGATGTGGCGAGCAGTTACTACTTCTATGAGCCGTGGGTGATCCGTAACGCTGGCTAGACCGATCTCAGGGGCGAATCGGTGGGCCCCACAACGTGGTGGTGCCCACCTTGCTCGACGCGATGTGTTCGGTTCGTCAGGACCGGGGGCTGATTCGCTATGTCTCGGCCGACAGTCGATCCCGAGTTAGATGCCCGACCTGAGTGCGCCGCAGCCGGTTTCGCTCCGCCTGAGCCCTGATCCGCCGTGGTGATTCTTGATCGGTGATCTTGGAGGTCGAGGCTGCCATAGGCAGCAGCGACCGCACCACTGACCGGGTCAATTCGGTGAGTATGAGGCATATGGAACGCCGACGAGCAAGGAGTGAAGATGAGAGGGTTGCGCGGACGAATCTTCGTCGTGGCTGGTGCTGCCGGCGGAATCGGGGCGGCATCCGCTCGACGGCTTGCCGCGGAGGGGGCCAGCGTGGTTGTGGGGGACATTGATGCGGCCGGTGCCGAGGGCACCGCCGAGCGGATTGTCTCTGAAGGTGGCACAGCCATAGCCGTTCAGTACGACCAAGGCGATGAGGCATCAGTCGCAGCCCTCATCGCGCGGGCGGTCAATCACTTCGGCGCTCTGGACGGGCTCCACACCAACGCGGCGGATCTCCGCGCGGAAGTCTTCGGTCGGGATGTGGATCTCCTGAACATGGATGTCGGCGTCTGGGAGCGCACCATGCGCGTGAACCTGATCGGCTACGCCACCCTGGTCCGCGCGGCCGTCCCCCACTTGCTTGCGCGTGGCGGCGGCGCGATCGTGTGTACGTCCACCACAGGAGGGGCGCCGCCGATCGGCCGGTCGACGCCGGTGGCCTACAGCGCCTCGAAGGCGGGCGTCAACGCTCTCTGCCGTCACGTCGCTTCCCGGTGGGGGCAGGAGGGCGTGCGCTGCAATGTCGTGGCGCCCGGCGTGGTGCTCACTGAAGCCGCCCGACGGGTGATGGATCCCGAGCTGATCGAGGACCTACAGGCCGCCACGCGCAGTACTCGTCTCGGCGCTCCCGAGGACATAGCGGCCTCTGTGGCATTTTTGCTTTCCGACGACGGCGCGTGGGTCAACGGTCAGGTCTGGGGGGTCAACGGGGGCGTTGCGCTGTGATACCGGCCATCCCCGAGTCAACGCTGCACCGCGAGAATCCGATCTACGAAGGCGCGGTTACCCAGTGATAGCCGGTGGAGTGCTCGCCGGGCCGGTCTTCGTAGGCCATCCGGAGTTGCTGCCCAATATGCAGAGTGTCGGGTGCTGCGCCAATCAGGTTGGCGATCACCAAACAGGGTCGTGGCTGTTCCACCAGTTCGCCCATGGCCACAACGTAGGGGACGTCGGCCCCGAAAGCGCCCGGGCCGCGATGCACTACCGAGAACGTGTACAGAGTCGCCTCCCCGGAGACCGGAGTCCAATTGAGGTCCAACGACTGGCAAGAGCGGCATGCCGGATAGGGAATCCAGCTGTAGTCGCCGCACGTGCGACAACGGGGCACCAGAAACTGGTGCGCCTTCAGCGCAGCGAAGAAGGGGCGATTGAAATCAGTGATCTCTGCCAGAGGCTTGGGGAACTCGATCAACGCCGATCCGACGACACTCATGTTGCAAACCCTACTTGGGATGGTTGTTGATGGACAGTGAAACGAAAAGCGCCGTAGTGGTGGGGGTTTACACAACTGAACATGCCCGATCGCTGGATCGCTCGACCACGTCTCTGCAGATGGAGGCGATCAAGGGTGCCCTGGACGATGCGGGGTTGACTCTGGCCGACGTCGACGGGATCGTTCCGTCGGTGCCGTACTTCAGTGCCCCCGGCATGGGAGCCTGGGCCAGCAGCAACCCCGAGCAGTTCTGGGCTGGACAACTCGGCGGCAGACCCCTCACCTACGTGGATCGCCAGTCCGGTGCACTCGGCGCCTACAAGGCGGCGATCGCGGTGGCGGCTGGAATGGCGCGGGTCGTCGTGCTCTTCCACGGCAAGAGTCAGCTACAGCTCGGACCGGCGGGGCGGCCGGAGTCCGACCGGCCCCAATGCCTTGACGCCTGGTCTACAGGCCTTTGGGGTGGATACATGGCGCCCTGGTATGCGATGTGGGCCCGTCGCTACATGCACGAGTTCGGGGTCACGAGCGAAGACCTTGCCCGGGTCGGGGTGATTCATCGTCACCATGCGACTCTCAATCCAGACTCGCTGCTCGGCACTCGTGGTGAGATCACGGTAGACGACGTCCTCGCGTCACGGATGGTCGCGGACCCGTTGCACCTGCTGGACTGTTCGTTGGACAACGACGGCGGCTGGGCGATAGTACTCGCCTCCCCTGAGGTGGCTGCTGACTGCCGCAAGCCACCGGTGTGGGTCATCGGTGGTGCGGAGGCGATCGGTGCAGACGCCTACATGTCTGTCGACGCACCGTGGATCGCCCGCAAGGACTCGGCGGTTCGGCGCATAGGTGATGCGTCGTTTGGGCGGGCCGGTGTCACGCGCGAGGAGATCGATGTTGCCAATCTCTACGACTGCTTCTCGATCACCTTTCTCCGCGATCTCGAGGAACTCGGTTTCTGCGAGCTGGGTGGAGCCTCCGCGTTCGTGAATGAGGGCAGGACGAGGCTGGGCGGACCAATGCCGTGCAACACAGACGGCGGTCTACTGTCGGGCAGCCACGTCGGCAACCCGACGGGAATGATGACGATCGAGATAGTGCGCCAGCTGCGCGGAGAGTGCGGAGCGCGGCAGGTCCCTGGGGCGAAGATCGGTCTTGCCTTCTCCCAGGGCAACCATGTCCATGGCACCGCCGGGGGCCTCATCCTGGCGTCCGGATGAACGGCATTGAGGAGTCACGATGGACAATCAGACAGCACTGCTGATCGAAGGCCTTCTGGCCGCACGAGTCTTGGATCTTTCGCAGCCTCTCGATCCGACGATCCCGCGGGTGCCGAGTGTTCCCCCGTTCACGATGGGGTGGGTGATGCGCCACGGAGACTATGTCCTACCCGGCGGGACATCGTTCACCCAGGAGCTGGTCAGCATGGGGACGCACACCGGGACTCACATCGACGCGCTCAACCACGTCTCCTGTGACGGACGGCTGCACGGCGAACCGAAGAATTCCGAGGCCCCGCGCGGGGCGCAGCCGAGCGATCTTGCGATCGAGCACGCACCCTTCATCCACGCTGGCGTCGTGCTCGACATCCCTGCGCTGCGCGGGGTCGACCGGCTCGCGCCGGGGGACGGGGTGACGGGCGACGACCTGGAGCGGGCGTGTGCAGCGCAGAGCGTCACCGTCGAACCAGGCGCAGCTGTGCTGGTGCGAACAGGCTGGGGGGACCGCGAGACCTACCGCACCGGCGGGTACCTGCGGAATCCGCCAGGGGTAAACATCTCCGGAGCCCGCCGCTTGATCGAATGGCAGGTCGCGCTGACGGGGGCGGACACATTCATGTATGAGCAGCCATCGCAGGGGCTCGGACCGATGCCCGTTCACGCGACACTAGCCGTAGAGGCAGGGGTACATATCGTCGAGAACCTGTTCCTCGAGGAGCTCGTACAGGCCGAGGCGTCCACGTTTGCGCTGATCGTAGCGCCGCTGCGGATGACGGGGGCGTCCGGATCGCCGATCCGGCCTCTCGCACTGGTTTCCGGGACCGATCGATAGGCGTCCATAGCGATTGGGACCGGATGACGTTCCGGTGGTGTGATCTGGGACGAGGCCGGCGCCAGCTGGGCACCCACCGGCTCGAGGGCAAATCGTCTCTGGTGCGGTTGGAGGAAGACTATGCCTGCGACTGTGGAAAAGATCGCAGATCGAGTCCTTCGGAATCCTCCACCTGCTCCCCGGACATCGGTGCAGAGGGCCCGAATGTGCGAGTTCAAGATGCAGCAGGTCGGCAGACGAAGCCCCGATGACGCTCACCGAACGTGGATCTGGCGCACTTTTCGTTTGCGCCGTGAGGCGCTGTGATTCGAGTGGAGGTGAGAGACCTTCACCGCTGGCCTGTCGTAGCAGGTCGGTGGAGCTGAGGGCAGCCCGATCCGGGTGGTGCCGGGGAGGGTGGGAGTAGCCCTGACAACGCCGGGACGTGGCCAGTACTGCCAGATGGTGCGGGTCCGGCAAGCGAGACGAAGAGGAGTACGCGAGGAACCAGCGTTGTTACGTCCCTCATTGCGCCACCTGCTCGAACCTGGCGGATCTGGGCAGGACGCGGTGCGCACGTCGAACGTGTCGGGTGGGGCGGAGCCGCCGTAGTAGTCCGAGGCCGGGAAAGCCGGTCACATGGCGAAGGGCGGCAGCGGTTTCGAGAAAGGCGGAGACTGTAATGCCGAAAGATGCGCCACCGAACGGTGACGCCGCGTCCGAGTCGGTCCCGATGGGACCATCTCGGCGGGTATCTTCAGATGCAGGCCAAGCTTCACCGCCCCGCGGCGGCCGATCCGGGCCGCCGGTTCGACGACCTGTTCAACCTGGTGCACGACTCGGCGACGCTGATCGTGGCGTTCGACCGGGTCGCGGGCAACCGCGGAGCGAAGACTCCCGGCGTGGACGGTAGGACCGTCGCCGACGTTGGGGACGAAGTTCCGCGTTTCCTGAACGACCTACGTGCCAGCCTGAAGGATGGTTCGTTTCGACCGTTGCCGGTGCGGGAGAGGATCATTCCCAAGCCGGGCGGGTCGGGGAAGGCGCGCCGTCTCTTCGATACCGACGGTGGCCGACCGGGTGGTTCAGGCCGCGCTCAAGTTGGTGCTGGAACCGATCTTCGAGGCCGACTTCGAGCCGGTCTCGTTCGGGTTCCGGCCCAACCGGCGGGCGCAGGACGCGATCGCCGAGATCCACTACTACGGCACCCGCGGCTACCGATGGGTGCTGGATGCGGACATCGAGGCGCGCTTCGATCGGATCGAGCACGTCGCATTGATGGATCGTGTCCGGTTGCGGATCAAGGACAAGCGGGTCCTGGCGCTGGTCAAGGCGTTCCTCAAGGCCGGGGTTCTCACCGAACTCGGCGATCGAAGGGACACCACGACCGGCACGCCCCAGGGTGGCATCCTGTCGCCGTTGTTGGGCCAACATCGCGCCCCGTGTGCTCGACGAGCACGTGATGACGCCGTGGAAGCCGGGCGGCACGATGTCCACCGAGGGCAAGCGGGCATACCGTCGCCGCACAGGGTCACCGACGTGGCGGCTGGTCCGCTACGCCGACGACTTCGTCGTCCTCGTCCACGGAACCGAGGACGACACCGAGGCGATGCGCGAACAGGTCGGCGAGGTTCTCGCACCAATGGGTCTGCGGCTCTCGCCGGAGAAAACCCGCGTGCGACACCTCCGAGACGGGGTCGACTTTTTGGGATTCCACATCCGGTGGCGTCGCAAGCGAGGCTCGGACAAGTGGTTCGTCTACACCTTCATCGGCGACCGGCCCATCCGGTCGCTGAAGACGAAAGTCCGTGTCCTGACCCATCGGCAGTCGCAGCTGAGTCTGGAGTACGTGATCGTGCGGCTCAACTAGATTCTGCGCGGCTGGTCCAACTACTTCAAGCATGCCGTGGCAAAAGACCGCTTCACCGCGCTGCAACACTATGTGTAGCAGCGGATGATCGAAGATGCTGCAAACCCGGCATCGCTGGGGTGGAGCGATATTCGCCGCCGATACACCACCCGTGACGGGCGGTGGTTGCCTATCTCGGCGGCGCACGGGACCGTGTTTTTCGATATGGCCAGTGTGACGGTCTCTCGTTATCGATGGCGCGGACACACGATCCCCAACCGGTGGACGGCCCTGTGGACAGCTTGACGGCAGCGACCGTGGAGAGCCCGTTGCGTCGAGAGGCGCACGGTGGGTTCGGCGAGAGGTCCGGGGAAACGGGGCGGGAGCAATCCCGTCACCGCGCCCCGGGCCTACTCAGCGAAGCCACTGCCACCCTTCGCTATTCGAGACGAACGACACGCTTGCGGAGCAGGTCGAGGTTGGCTCGCCCGTACAGCTGCCTCTTGAGCATTTGGATTCTGTTCACGTGCCCTTCGACCGGCCCGGAGTTGTGTTCCAGGGTCAGTCCGGCGGTGACGGCATCGAGGTCACGGCGCAGATCGGCAGTGAAGGACCGCAAGGCCGGTGATCCGGTGGCGTCGACGTCGTTCATCCAGCCGGTGAGTTCGTGTCCGCGACGCTCGACCATGATCTCGGCGAAGCCGCGCACGTGCTCGCGCAGGGCGGTCAGTGCGGGGCTGCGTTCGAGAATGTCGGCGAGCCGGCGACTGTCGGCCTCGGCGAGACGGTCGGGTCGGGAGATCAGCCACCCGGTGACCTGCCGGACGGACGGCGCGTGCGGTGGTGCCGGCCGCGTCCGGTGTTCGGTGCGCAGCGGCTGCAGGAACCTGCGGACGGTCTGGGCGCTGCCTCGGTAGCCGCGTTCGGTGATTTCCGCAGTGAGGCGGGCGGCGTCGGTGCACCCGGCGGCGAAACGTGGACCGACACGATCGACGCCCGGCATCTGGCCCGGCTGTTGCACCTCGGGCAGATCGTGGGAGTGACGGTGCCCAGCGTCGAACAGGAGGCAGCCCGCGACCTGGTACGAGCCCGCGAAGACTGCCGTGGCGATCTCATGTCGGCCCGACATCGGATATCGAAACTACTACTGCGGCAATGGATCGTCTACTTTGATGGCCACGCGTGGACTCAGGCCCATGACGGCTGGTTGCGTGCCCAGCACTTCGACCCACCGGCTCTGCAGCGGGCGTACGACAGTGCCTGCGACGCCATGCTCGCCACCGTGGACCGACGCGATCGTCTCGATGCGGCGATCGAGACGATCGCAACCGACAGCGACTACACGCCGGTGGTGACCCGACTCGCGTGCCTGCGCGGAGTCTCGACACTGACCGCGTTCGGGTTGGCGCTGGAGATCGGCGACTGGCAGCGTCTGACGGGACGCTCGATCGGCGCGTATCTCGGTTTGGTACCCACGGAGCATTCCTCTGGTGCGGCGCGATCGCAAGGGTCGATCACCAAGACCGCAACGGTCGTGCCCGGCGCCTGCTGGTCGAGGCCGCGTGGCACCGCCGGCCCCGGTATCTGCCGGGAGTGACCCTGCGGCGCCGCTGGGACAATGCGTCTCCGGCGGTGCGAGCCCGTGGACAGCAAGCGAACCGGCGGCTGAACGATCTTGGGTCGGGTTCGACGTCCGTCGTAAACGACCGACGGTGGCCAACACCGCGATCGCTCGTGAACTCGCCGGCTGGTGTTGGTCCTTGGCTGTGCTCGAAACCTGAAGAAACCGATTCCCCGCTGGTGTCTCCGGTCGGCGAGTGTGGTCCTCGACCCGTCGGGCGGCAAGGTCGGTTCTCCTCGCTGCGCTGCGGGGACTCCACCTTGCCCCCGCTCCTCGGTCGAGGACCGACACGGCAGGGACCGGGCTGACGGGGAAGCCCCGCAACGTCAGGGGTGAATCATCCGGGTCGGTGGCGGTAGCGCCAGGGAGTGATCCGCACGCGCTATGGGCAATCCCCACCGCAATATGTAGGGATCACGCACGACGTTAGACGAGCGAGCCACTCCAGCCGAATAGCCGTCCTGCGGTACCCAATCCGCGCATATCAGAGTTGACCACGCGTCGAAAACGACACGCTCGCCACCACCGGAAATTCGCCCCGGACCCACAGAGGCGGCGCCCCGCGACGACCGTCCCCGGCGCCGCCTCATCCTGTGCTCTTGACAGATCGACGTCCGTATCAGTGCATGAAATCAGCCGTTCAGGATCGAGAAGCACCTGGTCACAGCGCTGCGGTCAAGATTCTCGGCGTGGAGTGAGCCAAGTCAGACATCCCATGGCGTAACTGTGTCAAGCCGCGGCCTGCGTAGGGGCTTGGGGCCATGCGATGTTCTCGTCATAGACCGTGCCGGTCTTCAAGCATCCGTGGAGGATCCCGACGAGCCGAT
>Ga0180215_1000537_pt1 | contig 47636 bp, 43 predicted proteins | sample eDN3rd37CBELigBY_FD_128871 | JGI IMG/M metagenome (GOLD analysis project Ga0180215, IMG submission 128871) | Enriched backyard soil microbial communities from Emeryville, California, USA - eDNA 3rd pass 37_C BE-Lig BY (version 2) (version 2) | ecosystem: Environmental > Terrestrial > Soil >... | reverse complement strand
CGAGGCGCTCATCAAGAAGCGCTGGGATATCCTGGTCGTGGACGAGGCGCATCGCTTGAAGAATGACGCCACGGTCGCCTACCAGTTCGTCAAGAAGCTGCAGAGCCGCTACATGTTGCTCCTGACGGCGACGCCCATCCAGAACTCGCTCTTCGAACTTTACAACCTCGTGAACCTGGTGGCCGAGGGCCTCCTGGGCAGCAAGGACGGCTTCCGCAGCCGCTACATCGAGGATCCCAAGGGCCGGGTGCTCAAGAACCCCGAAGACCTCTCGCAGAAGCTCTCGCAGGTCATGGTTCGGCACCGCCGCTCGGAAGTGGGGATTCGCTTCGTCGATCGCAAGGTCGAGACCATCCGGCTGGAGGGCACGCCCGAGGAGCTGCGGCTTCACGACGCGGTGGTGCAGTACGTCGGCTCTCAGATGGGCAAGGGCAGCAGCAAGGGCCAGCAGACGCTGCAGTTCATCCGGCTTTCGCGGATGCTCAGCTCCAGCCCCGCGGCCCTCGCGAAGAGCCTCACGGCGATGATGGGCTACGTGACGGTCGAAGAAGCGCAAGAGCTCGCGCCCATCGCGGATCTGGCCCGACGGATCGAGGTGGTTTCCAAGCTGGAGGCCTTGAAGACCTTCCTGAAGAACCACCAGGACAAGGCCCTGGTCTTCACGGGGTTCTACGAGACCCAGGACTTCCTGGCCGAGGCCTTGCGCCGCGAGGGCTACAAGGTGCTTTGCTTCAACGGCAAGATGGGCCAGAAGGAAAAAGACCGGGTGGTGGCCGAGTTCAAGCGCGACGGCGAGGTGCTCTTGCTGACGGACGCGGGCTCGGAAGGCGTGAACTTGCAGTTCGCGCATGCCCTGATCAACTACGACCTGCCCTGGAACCCCATGCGGGTCGAGCAGCGGATCGGCCGCGTGCACCGGATCGGCCAGACGCGTGACGTCTTGATCGTGAACCTCTCGATCAAGGGGACGATCGAGGACTACGTGCTGCAGATCCTGGAACAGAAGATCGAGCTCTTCACCCAGGCGGTGGGCGAGACGGATCTGATCCTGAGCAACCTGAAGGGGCCGGAATCCTTCGAGAAGGCGATCGTCGACCTGATCGCCCAGGCCAAGGAGCGCGGCAAGCTGGAGGAATCGTTCGCGACCTTCGGCGCCAACCTCGAGATGGCCAAGCGCGCCGCCGACCAGATCCGCGAATTCGACGAACAGACGCTCTCACGGCTGGATCTCTCCGCCCTCAAGCGCTAGCACCTGCCTCCCAAGGGGGATTCGAAAACTCCGCTTGCATCTTAACAAAAATTCACTACAATACTCTAAGCAAGCATCGTTTTCGAGGAGGACATCGCATGAGAACTTCCAGCGGACGGCGTTACCTGGGGATCTCCCGGCTTTGGCCGCTTGGCTTGGCCTTGGCCGTCGCGCTCGCCGGATGCCAGGGCGAGAGCCAGGAGAGCAAGTCGCAATCTCCCGAGACCCAAGCGGTGACGGCGGAGGCTCCGGCCCAAACGGCCGGGACGCAGGCCAAGGACTCCGAGACCAAGATGATCGATTCCCCCGAGGCGCATGCGGCGCTGGTCAACGAGCTGGCCGAGTCGCGCAAGCTGGCTCAAGAGCGGCGCGAGCCGATCGACCCCGAGGTCGAGAAGCGCATGAAGGATCCGGAGTACCGCAAGCAAAAGGATGACATGCTCAACAAGCTCTCGCAGGTCAGCACTGCGTACTTCACCGAGGGCATCGAGATCCGTCACACCCGCAAGCGGCCCGAGTGGCGCCTGATCGATCCCACGCTCGCCTCCATCAAGGACCCGGCCGAGCGCCGAGCGAAGGGCGAAGCGATGGCCAAGAAGTTCAAGAGCGAGGTCGAGCCGATCCTCGACAAGGAGATCGCGGTGATCGTCTTCGTGGACGCCTCCGAGAGCATCCAGGTCTACTAGCCGAAACGCGCCTCTTCGCGCCTTTCCCCGCTCATCCGGGCCGGCCTTCCAGGGCCGGCCCGGATTTCACCTAAACATGCCCGATTCTTAACCGTCCAATAAGACAGTCACGGCCTTTGCGCCCGATATAACAGTACGGGAACACGTTGATCCACAGAAAGGTCGTGACTCATGAAGGGTTCGAACATGCAGAAGGCGATTGGGGGACTGCTGGGAGTGCTTCTGCTGGCCGGCTGTGGACAGATTTCCGGCCTGCCGCTCGGAGCGTCCGGCGCCGACATGCTCGATGCGTCCGCCAAGAAGTTCAAGTACGCGCTGGGCGCCGACATCTCCAAGGACCCCGGCGTCAGCCTCGATGCGGCCTACGACGTCCAGGCCCTCCCCACCAAGATCGATCTTCGCAAGGACATGAGCCCCGTCCGCAACCAGGGCAGCTTCGGCTCGTGCACCTCGTTCGCCACCATGGGCCTCCAGGAGTACCTCCTCAAGAAGCAGAACCGCTACGTCCAGCAGGCTCCCGCGTTCAACTGGTACCAGTCGCGTCGGCAGACCGGCTCCAAGGGCAAGGATGACGGCGTGCCGACCGAGTTCGCGGTGAAGATGCTCGACGCCTACGGCTCGGTCCCCGAATCGGACATGCCCTACCTCGCGGCCTCCAAGCAGAAGGATGACAAGCTTCGCCTCGGCTTCCTCACCCAGCAGCCTTCGAGCGAGCTGACCGCCAAGGGCAAGAAGAACCGGATCGTCAAGGGTTACAAGACCGTCACCACGCTGAGCGGCGTCAAGAAGAGCCTCTCGGACGGCATGCCCGTCGTCCTGGCGATGCGCGTCTTCAGCAGCATGGGCAGCACCCCCAAGTCGGGCATCCTGCCGATGCCCACCAACAAGGACACCTTCCAGGGCGGCCACGCGGTTCTCGCCGTGGGTTACGACAACGATAAGCGCATGATCATCGTCCGCAACTCCTGGGGCACGGACTGGGCCGACGGCGGCTACTTCTACATGCCCTACGAGTACCTGAAGTACGGCGGCGTGCGCCTGGCGGTCGTCCCCAAGATCTAGCCTTTCCCCAAATAAATCCCCACGAGAGAGGACGCGACGTCCTCTCTCGTTTTATTTCACGCCTGCGTTATGGATCGATCACAGATCGCCAGGGCGTTTTCGTCGATCATGGTCTCCTGAAGGCGCGCGGCGGTTGCGTAGCGCCTGCGGCTCAGCAGCAGGCTTGCGAGTGCCCGCCGTGAGTCTCCTCGTTGTGGGAAAGAGCGCCACGTTCGCCAACCCGCAACTACGACGATCGCTCTAGAGGAGCCCCCATGCAGGAACCATCGATCCGCAGCTTCACCCTCGACTACTACCGTAGCCTCGGGGCCGAGCTGACCCCCCTCGACGCGAACGCCCGCCGCTGGGAGGTCAGTTGGCCTCAACGGCGGCTATCCATCACCTTCGACCACGCGTCGGAACCCCTCGATGCGCCCTCCGGCCTCGACGAGCGCCCGATCACCCGGGTGAGCCCCCACTGGCGGGCCATCCTCGAGGAATGCACCCGAGAGCAGACCGTTTCGTACCGCCATGTGGTCTCGCGCCCGATCGACCAGCCGGCCCAGCTCTTCGAGCCGATCCTGCCGGGGGGCTTCCGGGTCGAATCCGCCCGCTTGATCGAGGTCCTGCCGCGCACGGCGATCGCCTTCACCCACCGCGTGACCTACGAGGCGCCCGCCATGAACTCCCGCGACGAGGAACTTTACCTCGACGCCATCGATCCCGCGACCGGCGATCGCCTCGACGTCCTCTCCGAAGCCTGCTTCAGCTTCCTCACCATCCCCGTCGATCCCCCGCGCACCCTCTCCTACCGGATCGAGGATCTCCACGAACGGGCGATCGCCTGGCTGGACGCCCGTACCGAGCAAAAGGGCTTCGAGCTCGAGCGCACGCTCGCCCCGCGCCTCGAAGAGGCCGAAGCCCGCGTCAAGGCCAGCATCGCCGGTCAGGTCGCCCAGATCCTCCAGGACGAAGAAAAACAGCTCATCGCCAAGCTCGAGGATCTGGTCCGCCGCAAGGGCGAGACCAAGATTCCCCAGGCCATCGTCAAGCTCGAAGAGGAAGCCGAGCGCCTGATCGTCGAGATCGAGCAACTTCACGTGCGCCGCGAGCTCGAAGCCGAGGGCTTGCGCCGCGACGAGGCCGCCCGCCTCGACGCCGAGCGCGCCCGCCACGAGGTCACCGTCGACACCCGCCTGGTCGGCGTCTGCCACGTCTCCTACGACGAGGTGCGCTACGAGCTCTCGCTCTCGCGCGGCTCCGAATGCGGCCTCCTGCAGATCGCTTACCTGCCCACCACCGGCGAGCTCTTTTTGCCGGCCTGCCCCCAGTGCGGCGACGATATCCGTCAGCCCGGCTTCCTGGACAACGGCCAGGCCTGCTGCCACCGCTGCGCGGCCCGGCACCGGGCGGCCCGCGCCGGAGCGCCCCCCGAGCTCGACACCTGCGCCTGCGATCGCTGCGGCACCGAGACCCCGCAGGCGCTGGTCCAGCGCTGCCACCTCACGCAGACGCCCTACTGCGTCGCCTGCGCCCTCGACTGCGTGGAATGCGGCAAGGTCACCCGGCGCAACCTCCTGCGTCCCAGCCCCTCCGGACGCGGCATGGTCTGCCCGGATCACCTGATCTCCTGCGCCACTTGCCAGACGAGCGCCCTGCCGCGCGAAACCTTCATTTGCCCGATCTGCGAGGATCGCCACTGCCTGGCCGAGGCCGATCACTGCCCGTCCTGCCAGATGCCCGCTTGCGGGCGCTGCTCGCGGGTCGTCCTCGGTCGCTGCCTGGCCTGCACCCAGCTGAAGCGCGTCCGGCCCGACCACCCGCATGTCGCGATCATCCGGGCCCAGTACCCGGATCTGGCGCGCCGTCGGCTCACGTGGCGCTGGTCCAAGGCCGGCGAGTTCGCGCTCATCGAGTGGCAGGCGTTCTCGGGCGCCTGGGGGCGGTTCATCCTCAACACCCAGGATCACCTCCTCCTCTCCCAGACCCGCCAGAGCGCCATGGGCAACCTTTCCTCGCGGGTCCTGGCCTACTTCGGCTGGGGGGCGGAACGCTAAAACACCGGGCGCGGCGAGGGCGGCTTCGCCGCGCATCGGTAAAGAACCCGGATGCCTTCCCTCCGATGTGGAGATACACTGAGGGCATGACTCAGAGTCCGCGCATCCGAATCCTGCTGCCACTCGTCACCCGCACTTGGCGAAGCCTCTCGCTGGGCGTGAAGGTCCTCTTCTGGGGACTCGCCTCGATCATGCTGGTGACCGGGGTCATGATGGTGAGCACCTACGCGAGCGCGGAATCCAGCCTCCACGCGCAGGTCGCCCGTCAGGTCCAGAACGAGCTCACCGTCTTCCAGCGCTTCTACCTGCTGGAGCGACAGACCTACTCCCATGCCGAGGCCGCCCAGGTCGCCACCCAGGAAATGACCGACATGCTGGGGGGGATCGCGGCCATCTTCGTCGACGGAGAGACGATCGCCGAATCCGGAACTCCCCATGACCTGCATATGCCGTCCGGCCCGCCGGGGCGGGACGGGCTCAGCGTGCTCAACGTGAACGGCACGGCCTACGTCACCCGGACGCAGACCCTCTACAATGCCCAGGGCGAGGTGGTCGGCACGGCCATGCGCGGTGTCCCCAAGCGACAGATCGCCGAGATGCTCCAGCGCCATGCCTGGGGCATCTTCGCGGTTTCCGGAACGGCCATGCTGATCGCCATGGGCGGCCTGATCTGGCTCGCGAACCAGATCGTCAAACCCCTGCGCCGCCTCATGCGCGCCTCGGCCTCGCTTCTCGACGACGATCCCACGCCGTCCCGCAGCCAGGACGAGGTCAAGCAGCTCGCCACCGACTTCCAGCGCATCGCCGAGCGGCTCATGGCGCAGCAAGCCCAACTCGAAGAGGCCCATTTACAGCGGGGTCAGTTGCTCGAACAGGTCATCACCGCGCAGGAAGACGAGCGCAAGCGGATCTCGCGCGAACTTCACGACGAAACCGGGCAGTCTTTGACGTCCTTGCTGGTCGGCCTCAAGATCGTGGACAAGTCTCCGTCCCTGGAAGAAGCGCGCAAGCGGCTGGCCGAACTTCAGGAATTGACGTCGCGGACCCTCGAAGAGGTCCACAAGCTTTCGGTCGAATTGCGCCCCACCCTGCTCGACGACCTGGGCTTGATCGCGGCCCTGCGCTCGTACTCCAAGGATTTCAGCAAGAAGCATGGCGTGCCTTTGAGCTTCCAGGCCACGGGCTTCGAGGAGCGGGTGCCGCCCCTGGTCGAGGTCGCGGTCTACCGCGTGGTGCAGGAGGCGCTGACGAACATCGCGAAGTACGCCTCGGCCACGGCGGTCCAGCTCAGGCTCGAGCGCAGCGGGAATCAGCTGCATGCCGAGGTGATCGATGATGGGGTCGGCTTCGATCCCGAGGTCGTGCTCGCCCAGAAACGCAAGGAGAACCGGCTCGGTCTCCTGGGCATGCAAGAGCGCGTGACGCTTTTGGGCGGGACGTTCCGCCTGCACTCCGCGGAAGGCGCCGGAGTCCGGATTGCCTTCGACCTTCCCTTGTCCTCCGGGGTTCCGGAGGCCCTCCCCTAGCGGGCCGGGACGCCGCGAGGGGGATGTTGCCGTAGCGATAGAGAAAGGGGCCGCCGATGACCGCGACGCCACCCAAGATCCGAATCCTGCTTTCCGATGACCATGCCATCCTGCGCTCGGGCCTGAAGATGCTCCTGTCGGCCGAGCCCGACATGGAAGTGGTCGGCGAGGCGACGGACGGCGAGGAGGCGATCGCCCTCGCCGAACAGCTCAGCCCCGACCTCGTCCTCATGGACGTCTCCATGCCGCGGGTGAACGGCATCGAAGCCACGGCCGAGATCAAGCGCCGCATGCCCCAGGTCAAGGTGCTGGTGCTGACCATGCACGAGAACGAGGAGTACCTCTTCCGCACGCTCAAGGCGGGAGGCTCGGGTTACGTGCTCAAGAAGGCGGCCGACACCGAGCTTCTCGACGCCATCCACCAGGTGATGGAAGGCGGAGCTTTCCTGCGTCCTTCCGTCACCAAGGCCCTGGTCCAGGACTACCTGGAGCGGGTCGAGACCGGCGAGGAAACCGACTCCTACGGCCTGCTGACCGAGCGCGAGCGACAGATCCTCAAGCTGATCGCCGAGGGCTTCACCAACCAGGAGATGGCCAAGATGCTCGTCATCTCGGTGCGGACGGTCGAGACCCACCGCGCCCACCTGATGGACAAGCTGGGCATGCATACCCGCTCGGAGCTGGTGAAGTACGCCCTGCGCAAGGGCTTGCTGGATTAGCTAAAAAGCCTAGAAATCGCTCTCGTCGAAGAGGGGGCCGGTCAGAGGCTTGCGGCCCTTCACGGGCCGAGCGCCGGCCTTCTTGCGCTCGGCCAGGGCGATCACCTCGTCGCGGACGACCGTCACGATCCGCTTCACGGCCTCTTCCTCGCGTTCGGGGGGGAGGTCGTAGAAGTTATCGAAGGCCAACGGCTTGCCGATCGTCACCTGGGCCTCGCGGTAGACCACCCCCAGGACTTCGCCTTGGTCCCAACTCTGGTTCCCGGGGTCCAGCTGGCGCAGGACCGCGCCGGGGACGCGCAAAAGGACTTCCTCTTCATGGCCGGTGATGGCGATCGGGATGACCGGCAGGTCGGGGATCCGCATCTGCATCAAGAGGCGGGCGAAGGACGAGTGGAAGGGCGAGATGGTGCCCGGCGGCGAGCCGTTGACGAAGTTGTCGACGCCCTCGGGGAAGACGCCCACGACCCGGCCGCGCAGAAGCAGGCGCTTGGCCTTGCGCATCAATTCCTGGCTACGCCCTCCCTGCGAGACGGGAAGCAGGATGTTGCCCGTCGAGCGAACCATCTCGCGGGTGATGGGAAGGCGGCTCATGAAGGCCGCGACCACCCAGTGCACCCGGCGGGGAAGCTGAGCGCTGAGGATGAAGGGGTCGGTCATGGTGCGGTGATTGGGCACCAAGAGCGCGGGTCCCGTGGACGGGATATTCTCCAGGCCGGTGATCGTCGTCTCGACGAGCTGGTTGGTCACGACGGGCGCGAGCACCGTCTTGAGGGTCTCGTACCAGAGATCTTGGCTAAGGACCGTCATCTGAGGGGAAAGCTTGAACATCCGGCCTCCACGCGTCGCAATCGATCCGTCGTAGCGTCAATCTAGCAAATCGAGCCGGAAAGAATCAAGCGCCCGTAATGGGTTCGCTCGGCTCCGGCACATGGCTCGCGTGCATGGCGTGATGGGCGATCATGCGCTTGGCGTTGCGGTAGAGGACCCATTCGGCCTCGTGCGCCATGACGGCTTTGCGGACGTTTTCCAGGGCGACGTCTTGTTGCAAAAGGGGGAAGTCCGAGCCCATCAGGACGCGATGGACGCCCAAGCGGTCGATGGCGTCGCGGATGATCTCGGGGGGCTGCCATGAGGTCTCGACGTGGACGTTGAGATAGCGCTCGCCCAGTTGGATGACCTTTTCGTGCTGGTCCCAGCCGATGTGACCGAGGACGATCGGGATGGACTCGAAGCGCCGGATGAAGGGCTCCATCAGCATGACGTCGTCGCAGTGCTCGTGAAGCGGAAAGGGGAAGGTTCCCGCGTGCACGAAGACCGGCAGGTGGTTGGCCTGGGCGAAGGCGCCCAGCTCCATCATCTCGGGGGCCACGGGATGGGGGCCTGCGACCGGGGGATGGATCTTGAGGCCCACGACCTGCCCCGAATCGACGTAGGCCTGCAGGCGCTCCAGATAGCCCGGCTCGTGGGGATCGACCGCGCAGTAGACCGAGATCCGATCCCGGTAGGGAGCCACCGCCGCGAGCACCTCCATGGTCCCGATGAAGGGCTCGATCACGCAGACCACCGCGTGGTCGACGCCGTTGCGATCCATGGACTCCAGGAACTTCTCGACCCGGTACTTGTTGAGCAAGCGCAGGAGCTCGTGGAAGCCCAGGTAGGTCATCTCGCGGTAAAGGCGGTGGAAGCGGGTATCGCGGCCGAAGCGCGCGAAGAGGTTGACCCCTCCGTAGAGCATCGGCTCGAACATATCCGCGAGTCGGTGAAGCAGGGGGTACTGGGGGATCTCGGAGAGATCCATCTCGTCGGTGCCCTTGATATGGGCGTGGTAATCGATGATCGGCCCCGCGTACGCGCCGGGACCGAGGACCTTCACGGGCATGGCCTCACCCTCCTCTCGCCGGCGACCTTCCGCTCAGCGCTACTCTCATCCTACCCGAGCGCACCTTCACGCAACTCCCCCAGTCAGCCGGCGAAATTCTCCCCTCAGCTTGGCAGAGTATGTTATTCTCGATCCTGTTATGAAGAATCTTCACATCTTGGTCGTCGAGGACGAACCGTCCAATCGTGAGATAGCCGAGGTCATCCTGACCAGCCACGGCCACCGGGTCACCTGCGCCGAGAACGGCCAGGAGGCGCTCAAGCTCTGCCATGACGAGGGGATGCGCTTTGACGCCATCCTCATGGACGTCCTCATGCCCGTCATGGACGGCCTGGAAGCCACCCGCCAGCTGCGGGCTCATCCCGAGACCCGCGATCTCACGATTATCTGCGTCTCGGCCAAGGCATCGGGCTCCGATCAAGGCGCCGGCCTGACGGCGGGTTGCGATACCTACGTGCGCAAGCCCTACAAGCGCAAGGAACTCCTGCAGGCGCTTTCCGAGACCCTTTTCGCCAAGGGCGTCATCGACAAGCCCCTGATCTAACGCAATCTTCGTTGCTACAGGTCGGCTTCGCCGCCTTCCGCAACAGCCGCGGGCGCTGCTAATCCCCGTTGAAGCCGGGCTCGGCTGCCGGCGCCAGCACCAGCAACGATCCCTGCATCTCCCCCGCGTTACGGATGCGAAGCGCGCCCTTCCCCGAAGCGAAGCGAACATGCACGTAGCGCACGCCGTTCAGGCGCGGCGGCACGGTACTGCTGGTCACGCCGTCCAGGCGCATGCCCCCGAAGTCCCCGTTCAGATCCACGTGTGGAATCCGGTACTGCCCCGGCACGTCCACGTGGTACCCGTCCAGCAAGAGCGAGAGCGCGTAGTCCCGGTAGAAGTCCGGGAAGGTCCTCCGGAGGCCTGCGCGCATGACCTCGTCGACGGCCGCGGTCGAGATGCCGCGCGCCAGCGGGATTGCCTTGACGAAGCCCGGATGGCGGCCATGCGCATAGGCCGAGAAGAGCAGGGCTCCGCCGTAGTTGGCCGCGTCGTTCTCGGCGAGGCGCAGGAAATCCGCCAGGTCGTACTCGGGCGCATTGACCACGTAACGCTCGATGTAAGCGCGATACGTGAGCGCCGGAGAGCTGCCGTAGAGGTACTCGCTGAGGGCGGCCATGCCCTCGTTGAGCCAGCGCTCCGAGGCGTCGGCCGTTCCGAAGTAGGACGTGTCCTGCCCCAGGGGCAGGCCCTTCCCGTGGTTCCGGCTGTAGACCTCCAGGCGATGACCGTAGTAGACGATGTGCACGTACTCGTGAATCATCGTGTTGAGCAAGGGCGCCACGCCGTAGATCGCGTTGACGTAGAGGACCTTGCCGAAGTTCGAGCGCTTCCCGTAATTCGACTCGGTGAAGCTATCCGGGAAAAAATCCAGGGGTTCGACGAAGCCACCGTACTCCTGGGGGACCTGCTGCGAGATCAAGACGTTCACCCGGTCGTCCCCCCAGTTGTAGCCGTCGGCACGCCCCGACGGCCCCGCACCGTACGTCTCGGTGATCCGGGGGAAGCGCTCGTCGAATTGCCGGCTGAGGTGTAGGAGGTCCGAGGCGGAGAAGCGATACTGGTCGCGCTCGTCGACCCAGATGGCCCCATGCGTGCCGATGGCGTAGCAGATGGCCGTCACCGGGACCGAGCGAACGATGAACTCGCGACGCGCTCCCACGAAAGGCGGATCGACGGCAGCCCGAGACGCCCGGATTCCAGGCGTTTGCGGCACGGCTCCCCTGGGGACGAGGAGCTGATCGAAGGTTCCGCAAGAGGGTCCCGGGGCTTGCGGCAGGCTTTGAAGCGTGGGCATGCCGGAGGTCGCGGGGGTCGCGCCGTCGAAGGAGAATCCGAAGCCGGAGGGGACGTCGCCCGTGCGAGAAAGGACCAAAATGGCCTCACGCGCCTCGATGGGAATCGTCGCCTCGCCTGCGAACGGCAGCGAGACCGGCTTGACCGTCATCGCCAGGGAGTTCAAGGGCAAGGTGAACGGTGGCGGCAAGAAGGCGGGGGCAGGCGTCGCCGTCGGGAGAGGCGACGGAGTGGGGGAGGCCTTGGAGGAGGCCCCTGGAACCTCGTCGAGCGACGCCAGGAAGGGCAGCTGCTTCGGACAGCCCGCCAGGAGGAGAACGAGTAGGCCAAGACCTATCGAGCCGAGCTGCCGCATCCCGTCCTCCCGGAACCCTGCCTAGCAAACCAGGGATCTTGTACCCGGAAGCGCTTGGCGGCTAAGCGAAAGCGCGAACGGACTCACGTCTCGAGGGCAGGCTCGGGATGCCGCGTGCCCAAGAGCGAGAGGCCCACGAGCACGACGGCCGAAACCGCGAGGCCCACGAAGATCGGCTCGATTCCCCCGACCAGGGGAGGGTAGAAGGTGGCGGCGACGGTGATGCCGCCACCGAGCACCATGCTCCAGAAGGCGCCGGTGGCCGTCGCCCGCTTCCAGTAAAGGGCCGCGATCGTCGGAAAGAAGAGCCCCGCCACCATGAACGAGTAGGCCACGACGATGCTGTCGAGCACCCGGGGAATCACGAGCGCGAAGCCCACCGAGCCGAAGCCGACGGCGAAGGTGAGGCCGCGCGTCAGCTTGATGAGCGACGCATCGCTGGCGTCCGGGCGGATCCGGCGGTAGAGATCATGCACGAGGTTTCCGACCGAGGCGAGCAAGCAGCTATCGGCCGTCGACATGATGGCCGAGAAGTAGGCCGCCACCACCAAGCCCATGGCGCCGACCGGCAAGACCTCGCGGATCAGCATGGGCAAGCCCATCTCGGCCTCGACCGCCGGGAAGAGCACCCGAGCCATCATGCCGAGCACCGTGCCGAGAATCGCCATCACGGGCCATTCCAGGAGACCGGCAATCAGCCATGCGCGCTGGGCCGTCTTGACGTCCCGGACGGCGAAAATCCGCTGGTAAAGCGTCATCCCCACGAACCAGACCGGCACGATGGTCACGATCCAGGTCGCAAACGTCGCCGGGGTGATGTTCGTGAAGCTGAAGTACTCCGGGGGAAGCGCCGCTTGAAGGCCGCTCCAGCCGCCGACCGCCTGATACGAGAGCGGCAGGGCCAGCAGGCCCAAGCCCACCAGCAAGATGGCCCACTGGACCACGTCGGTCAGAATGACCGCCCGGATGCCGCCGAAGGCGGTGTAGAGCACGATGACGACGGACATGGCGAGCACCGCCGTATGCAGAGGAATGTTGAAGGCCGCGGCGGAAAGTTTGCCCCCCGCGAGCATCTGCGAGCCCACGAAGGCTGCGTAGCCAAGCGCCGAGACGATGGCCGCCACCACCCGGCAACGCTCGTCGAAACGGTGGGCGAGGAGGTCCGGGAACGTGAGCATCCGGAGCCGATCGCTAAGTGGCTTCACCTTGGGAATCAAGAAGACCGCCGAGAGCCATGCGCCCAGGAGGCCGGTGAACAAAAGCCATGAGCCCGAGAGACCCATCAAGAAGCCCAGGCCGCCCAGACCGATCGAGAAGCCGCCCCCGACATCGGTGGCCACCACCGAGAACCCGATCTTCCCGGCTCCCATGTTCCGCTTGCCCACGAAGTGATCGTCCACGGTCGCGTTCGATTCCTTCAGGGAGAACCCGTAGACGAGCATGCCGATGAAAAAGCCCGCGATCAGCAGGATATCGATGAGGTGCAACCCTCCTCCTTTCCTGATTGGAAACTCGAAAATCAATAACGATTGCTTATTAAAGCTTACCCGGCAGGCAAGCAGAAGACCAGACTTCCGCCATCAGGATTCGCGCTGCGGGGCATCCGAGGGGCTTATCGGGAACGGGGGAAGGCGCTTCAGCGGCGCAAGAGCTTCCAGAGCTCGCTGACCCAGAGCAAGCTGCTGCCCACCAGGAGGGCGATGGCGTACTCGGTCAGGGAGATGGCCTCCGTACCCATGAAGAGCTGCAACGGGGGCCAGTAGACGACGAGGGTCTGGAGGACGACGCCGAGCGCGAGACCACCGAGCATCCAGCGGTTGAGCGGGAGGGTGAAGGTGGACTGGTGGCGGGAGCGGAAGGCGAAGGCGCTGAACCACTGGAAGGCGACCATGGCGGTGAAGGCTTCGGTTCGCGCGTGCTCGAGGCCATGGCCGGGCGTGAACTCGATCAGGAAGATGGCGAGAGTTCCCACGGCCATCAGGAGGCCGTAGGCGATCATGACGCCGAGGCTGGAGCGAGGCAATAAGGGCGTGCTGGGAGGCAACGGGGGCTGGCGCATCTGTTCGGGGTCGGGGGGTTCGAAGGCGAAGGTCTTGTCGAGCACGCCGGTGGCGATCAGGTTGATCCAGAGGATCTGGACGGGGGTGAAGGGCAGGGGCAAGCCCAGCAAGAGGGCTCCCACGATCACGGCGATGTTGCCGATGGCGGTGGTCACCAGGTAGGCGATCGCCTTGCGCAGATTACTGGAGATGGCGCGTCCCTGCCTGACCGCCGAGACGATGGTGGCGAAGTTGTCGTCGCCGAGGATCATGCCCGAAGCTCCCTTGGCGACTTCGGTGCCGGTGATGCCCATGGCGATCCCGATATCCGCCTGGGCCAGCGCGGGGGCGTCGTTGACGCCGTCTCCGGTCATGGCCACCAGCTCGCCCTGCCGCTGCAGGGCCGTGACGATCCGCAGCTTGTGGGCGGGCGAGACGCGGGCCTCCAGTTCCGCGTCCGTGAGGCGATCGAGTTCGACCCCCGAGATGGTCCGCTCGGGGGCCGCCAGGATGCCCAGGGCGGAGGCGATCGCCGTGCCGGTGGTCACGTGGTCGCCGGTGATCATCTTGACCGCGATGCCCGCCTCCCGGCAGGTGGCGACCGCCTCGCCGGCTTCTCGGCGCGGCGGATCGATCATGCCCACCAAGCCCAGGAGCACCAGTTCCTCGGCCAAGGTCGGGGGGTAAAGCTCGGCATGGGGCTCCAGGCGCCGGACCATGCCCATGGCCAGGACGCGCAGGGCGCCTTGGGCCATGGCCTCCGCGGCCTCGCGGAAGCGCGAGGCCGCAGCTTCATCGAGCGGATGCTCGCGGCCGTCGGGATCCATCCAGCGCTTGGCCACCGGAAGCAAGCGATCGAAAGCTCCCTTCACGAAGGCGACGCCTTCGCCTTCGGGGGTCTCGTTGAGCGTGGCCATCCACTGGCGATCCGAGTTGAAGGGGATCTCCCGGTTGCGCGGCCAGTCGGGATCGGTTCCGAGCTTGGCAGCCAGCACGACGAGCGCACCTTCGGTCGGGTCCCCGAGGATCTGCCAGGCGGCATCCTTCTCTTCGAGGATGGCGTCCACGCAGAGGCTCGCGCAGTTCCCCAGCCAGCCCAGGCCCTCCAGGGTGGAGGGGTCGACGGGCGTTCCCGCGCGCGCGATCGCTCCTTGCGGGCGGTACCCCTCTCCCGAGACCGTCAGGCGCTCGCCCATGAAGATCTCCTGGACGGTCATCTCGTTGCGCGTGAGGGTGCCGGTCTTGTCCGAGCAGATGACCGTGACCGAACCGAGGGACTCGGCGGCGGTGAGGCGACGGATCAGGGCGCGCTGGCGGGCCATGCGGCTGACGCCGATGGCCAGCATGATGGAGACCACGATGGGCAGGCCCTCGGGCACGGCGGCCACCGCGAGCGTGACGGCCACGTAGAGCATCTCGGCCATGCCGCGCCCCGAGACGACGCCGATTCCCCAGACCACGATCACGGTGGCGAGCACCAAGAGACCGATCTGTCGGCCGAACTGGTTCATGCGGCGCTGCAAGGGGGAGCCGCCCTCGGCAGAAGCGACGTCGGAGGCGATCATGCCCATCTCGGTGGCCATGGCGGTGGCCACCACCACGCCGCGGCCGCGGCCTCCGGTGACCACCGTGTTCATGTAGGCCATGGAGAGGCGATCGCCCAGGGGAAGGTCCTCGCCAGGCAGCGCGTCGGGATGCTTGACGACGGGGACGGACTCGCCCGTGAGGCCCGATTCGTCGATGGTAAGCTCGCTCGCCTGGCTCAAGCGGATGTCGGCGGCGAGGCGATCGCCCGCCTCCAGCAAGAGCAAATCTCCGGGCACCACTTCCGTGGCCAAGATCGATTGGACGACGCCGTCGCGCAGGACTCGCGCCCGCGGGCTCGTGAGGCGGCGCAAGGCCTGGATGGCATCCGCCGCCTTGGCCTCCTGGATGTAGCCGATGATCGCATTGAGCAAGAGCACCGCCACGATCACCCAGACGTCGAAGGGCTCGCCCACGAAGTACGCGACCACGGCCGAGACGCCCAGGATGGCGACCAGGGGGCTCTTGAACTGCGCGAAGAAGCGCTGCCAGGCCGTCGGGCCTGCTTGCACCTGGAGCTGGTTGGGGCCATGCACTTCGAGCCGCTGGGCCGCTTCCGCGGCGCTCAAGCCGGTATGCGGCGTCTCGAACTCCTGCATGACGTCCGATACCGGCAAGGCATGCCAGGGTCGCGCGTTTGCGCGGGGCTGGGGCGTGGACGCGCCTCGGGGATTGCCCAGGTTGGAGGGTCCCTGCGTCATGGCCATGCTCCCGTCTTCGGTATCCGACTCCGCGCCGACACGTTGGGGCATCGTTCAGCCCCGTATTCTAGCATGTCCCCATGGTCCGGATGCTCGCTACTAGCGTCCCCCGCCCGACGAGCCGATATCCGGCGGATCGGACTCCGAGGCCTCGGCTCTCGAGGGCGCCGAATGCGACGGTCCCGCAACCGGAAGCGTGAGGGTGAAGGTCGCGCCGCGGCCGGGCTGGCTGACCACCGCCACCCCGCCTCCGTGGAGCTCCGCGAGCTTCCGGACGATGCAGAGCCCCAGGCCCAGACCTCCGCGGCGGGCGGTATTTCCCGCCTTGAGCTGGGTGAAGGCTTCCCAGAGCCGGGGGAAGTCCTCCTCGGGGATTCCCGGCCCGCTATCCCAGACGTCAATCCGCACGTTCGCGCCGTCGGGCCCGATCCGCGCGCCGAACCTCCCTCCGGGAGGGGTGACCGCCTGAGCGTTCGATAGCAGCTCCGCGATCATCTGGGTGATTCGCCGGGAATCCCCCTGGATCGCCGGAGTCTCGGGATCCACCTCCAAGGAGATCGCTTGGCCTTGTTGAGCCGCCGCTCCCGAGACCACGGCCCGGGCGTTCGAAGCCACTTCCGCGAGGTTCACCTCCGTGGGGTACAGCGGCAAGGCCCCGCTCAACAAGGCGCTGTAATCCAGGATATGGTCGATGCGCTCCGCGAGCCGGCGGCTTCCTTCCTGGATGCCCGCGACCAGGTCGGGATGGTCCCCGGTCTCCTCGAGCAGTTCGGAGTAGCCCGTGATCAGCGAGAGCGGGGTGCGAATCTCATGGGAGATGGTCGAGAGGAAATCGTCCTTGAGCTGATTGAGTTCTCGGGCCTTCGAGAGATCGGCGGTCCGGCGGGCCACTTCCTCGTAAGCCAGCTTGCGATCGGTCATGTCCCGGATGATGACGGCAAAGCCCAGGAGGCGTCGAGAGGGCTCGCGCAGGGCCGTGAGGCCCAGCTCCTCCCAGCGCCGCGAACCGTCGCGCTCCAGGCGCCAGCCCTCTTGCTGCGCCCTTCCGGTCGTGGCCGCCTCCCTGAGAAGGCGCTGGGGGAGACGCTGTTTGAGCTCGTCCGGCGAGAAGAAGCGCCGGAAGCTCTCACCCAGGATCTCAGCCTCCCGGTAGCCCTTGAGGCGCTCGGAGCTGGCGTTCCAGGTTCGCACGCGGCCCCGGCGGTCCAGCAGGAAGATGGCGTAATCGGTGACGCTCGAGACCAGGATCTGGAACTGGCGGAGGTATTGCTCGCTGCGCTTGCGCTCGGCGTCGAGGCGATCGAAGACCATGGCGTTCCAGACGGCGAGGCCCAGGGTGACGCCCGTGATCACGAGCACGAGGAGGGCGAGGCCCATGGATTCGGAAAGGAGGCCGAAGCGCGTGGCCTCGATCCGCAAGAGCCCCAGCATTGGCGGCCCGATCATGATGGCGGGAAGGAAGCGCCTGAGCAGCAGCCCTCCCGGCGAGGCGCGGGTGAAGGCGGCCATCCAGCCGCGCCGGGGGCGGGCGCAGAGGACGCCGAGCCCCAAGAGCATGAGGGCGGTCGCCGCGTGCACGGCCATCGCGATGCGAGGGGAGACGAGCGCGAAGCCGAAGGCATAGCCGAGCAAGGACACGTAGGGAATGCCCACGGTCACGAGGGCGAAGACCTCGGCCGGGTAGGCGCCGGCACGGCGGGGCGCGTCCAGGGTGACCAGGGAGAGCCCCAGCATGAGGAAGGTGAGGGCCGTGGGGGGGTAAGACACGACGGTCAGGCCGTGCTCCAGTCCCGGCGACCAACCGAAAAGGGTCGCGAGGAGCATCCCGGCGCCCGAAAGCACGAGAAACCCGCTCAAGGCCCCGGCGAGCCTCCGCCGCCATGGGGGAGGCTCGGGAGCTGAAAGCAAGAGTGCCACCCCTCCCAGCACGAGCAGACAGGCCGTGGCCAGGGTGATCCGCGGGGCTCCCGGCAGCACCTCCAGCAGGAAGCGAGCGCCGAGCGCCCAGCCCAAGAGCCCCAAGAGGCCGATCGTGATGCCCGTCCAGGCGGCGACGGTGGCCACGCGAAGGCAGCGCGAGACGATCGCGAGTTCGACCTCTTGAAGCCTCCGGGACCGTGCGGGGCCCGGAAACGATCGAGGCGCGGAATGCCGCCTTCTGGGGTTACGCATGCAAGTCCCTCACCGGTGCCACGCCCACCTTAGCGCGCGCACCCGGCCCGATCCAGCGCATTCCGCTCAAGGATCTTTCACGAATTCCAAACGAAAAACCGGAAGCAAAGCAGCCGAACGGGGTACTTTATCCAGGGTGAGCGCCCCAAGCCCCCACTCGTCCTCTCGATTCTGCAAGGAGGCCCCCATGCTCCGAGTTGCTCCCATCCTGGCCATGGCCGTGGCGATCGCCGCCGTCGCCCCCGCTCACGCCCAGTCCGCCGCCGCCGCAGACCGCTTGGTCCAGGACTTGCTGGCGTCGCAAGACCTACAGGCCTCCGACCGGATCTGGATCGCGCTGCCCCTGGGAGAGCCTTCCGCACGCGACATGGCGATCGCCGACACGCTAAGCGAGGCCCTTTCCGCCCGCGGGATCGCCGTCATGGGCAACCTCGGCATCGCCCCCTCGCCCACCGACTCCTACGGCTTCCAGACCCAGCTCGCGGCCCTCAAGGCCATGGGCGTGACCAAGGTCCTGGGCATCGGCCAGAGCGACGACCTCGGCAACCTGAAGCTCCGCGTCATCGAGATCCCCGGCGGCTGGCTCAAGCGCGTGAAGGCCGTCAACCTGGGAGACGTGGCCGCACCGGACAAGACCGTCATCGTCGGCCCCGGCGGCGCGATCCCCGTCGAGCGGCTCGTGAACTGGGATCCCCGGCATGGCGTCGGCCTCCAGTACTCCTCGCTCTCGGGCTCGGGCGCGAGCTACCGGCACTGGACGCCGGGCGGCTGGGGCGTGCAGATCGCGGGTATCCCGGCGCTCTCCTTCACCAAGAACCGCACGGAAGGCTTCGTGAACATGGGGCTGCAGGGCATGCGCTCCTTCTTGAAGACCGACCGCCTGCGCCTCTACGGCCTATTGGGCGTCGGCGCCCTGTACCAGCCAAACGTCTCGCGCGGCCGCGTCGACCCCGGCACCAACCTCTTCTCCACTCAAACGGGAGACGCCTGGGATCTCGGCCTCGCGCCCGGCATCGGCGTGGATTACCGCGTCCACGACCGGATCCTGCTGAGCGGAGCCCTCGGCTACACGTTCTCGCGCCAGTCGTTCGCCGCCGACGCCCCCACGTTCACCTACTCCCCCGGCGTCACCGTGGGCACCGTGATCGAGTGGTAGGCCGCAATACGCTCAAGCCTGCCGGGGGATGATGCTGATGCCGCCCGTCCGCTCGAGGATGGCGTACTTGATCTGATCGACGCGCTCGAGCCCCTGGGACTGGCGCGCGGCGGCCATGATCTCTTCGAGGTCGACGCCTTCCTTGTCGAGGCGGTCTTGCAGGATCTTCCCGTCCTCGATCAGGATCAGCGGGGTGTCTTGCAGGACCTGCTGGACCATGGGCATGCGGTCGCTGATGCGAGCCACCAGGGTATCGAGGCCCAAGAGGGTCATGATGACGATCATGGAGTTCGTCAGCGAGTTATCGGTGCCCATCAACCCCGGCTGGGTCGCCTCCGAGATGATCAGCAGCAGCGCCACGTCGAAGGTCGTCACTTCCGCGAGCGTGCGCTTGCCCAGGACCCGGAAGATCAGCAAGAGAAAGCCGTAGATGACGACCGCCCGGATGACGCTTTCCATGGGCCTTCTCCTCGCGCAAACCTGGCCGAATCTGGGCTACGGGTAGACGAACTGGTCGAAGGCGACCTCGGGACCATTGACGAGGCCCATGCGCGCCCGCATGGAGCCGAAGGCCTCGGGCCGGGTCGTGATCATGATCTCGGGACGCGCTCCCGAGATCCGGAGGGTCATGACCAGGCGCCCGTCTCGGAGTTCGACGCGCTCGGGCTCGGGGAAGACCTGCTGGAAGGGCTGCGCCGCGACGTAGGAGGCGTCGACCCAGAGCTGCGCGAGGCCCGAGGGCTGAGCGCCGAGCCTGACGATCAGGGTGGTTTCCTGGGTTCGGCGCTCGAAGCGGCCGTACTCCACCGCGAACGCCGCGGGATCTCCCACGCGCGTGCGGGCGAGCGGCCCCCGTCCCAGGAGGCCCGCGAGAGCCGCCAAGAGGACGAGCACGATCGCGATCTGGCCGATCTGCTGGAGACGCCAGGAAAAAGCCTGGATGCCCAGATGCTGATCGATCTCGAGGTCTCCGACGCGTTTCAGGCGAGGGGTCGACATGGCCGTTCCTCCTCACCCCATGCTGGGGCGAAACTGCCTAGCGAGCTAGGGTCGATGCGCCAAAGAGGCTTGTCCGCCAACGGCAGATCGCAGACGATCGTTGTGGGGGAGGGCGATGTGCGCCAGGAGGGCGTCGCCTAGGCTGGTGGCAGGAGGAACCACCATGAGAGCCCATGCGTCGTCGTTCGTCTTCAAGCCCAAGCTGCGGGGCGCGTCCCATCACGCGGCGTTCTACATGGCCCTCGGGGCGGGGCCGACCTTGGTTGCCCACAGTGGCCCGGGGCCCGGGGCCTTGGCCGCCGCCATTTACGCCTGCTGCATGGCGGCCTTGTTCGGGATCAGCGCCCTCTACCACCGGCCCAACTGGCCGCCGGCCCAGCGCCTGCGGCTGCGCAAACTCGATCATGCCGCAATCTTCTTGATGATCGCGGGGACCTACACCCCGATCGGGCTGCTGGGCGTGGGGGGAGCCTCGGGCGAGGCCATGGTCCGTTGGATGTGGCTGGGAGCCTTACTTGGGGTCGTCAAGTCGATCGTCTGGGTGAACTCTCCCAGGCTCCTGAACGCCACCCTCTACCTGATGCTGGGGTGGTTCGGCGTGGCGCTCCTGCCCGAGGTGGCCTTGCGCTGCGGGGCCCTCTGCGTCTGGCTGATCGTCGCCGGGGGCGTGCTCTACAGCCTCGGGGCCCTGGTCTTTGCCCTCCAGCGTCCGGATCCAGCCCCCCTGACCTTCGGCTACCACGAGATCTTCCACGGTTTCGTGGTCCTGGCGAGCCTTCTTCACTTCGTGGCCATCTGGCGGATTCTCGATCGGTTCGGAGGGTAGGGGGCGGCCTTGCGCATGGGTGAGAGCCGGACTATGATGACTCCGTGACGTCCTGCTAGCAAATTCACCATAACCACACCCCGGCGCGCGGTCCTGCCGCGCCGCCCACCAAAGGAGCCTACACCGTGAAACAGTCCTGGCTCAACCCCCTTCTGGTTCCCGTTCTCGCCACCAGCATGCTCGTGGGCTGCACCGGCACCCCAACGGCCTCAAATCCCGCATCCAGCGACACTCAAGCAGAGCGGGCCATCACCTCGGCCGCCGTCAAGGACTTCCTCGCCGAGGTCAAACAAGCCCTCGTCTCCGTTCGCAGCGTGAACGGGGCCACCGAGCAAACCGCCTCCGCCGTTTCAGGCTACCGCTTGAGCGGCTACTCCGTCGCCACCACCGACAACCCCTGGACCTGGGAGACCACGCACAACGGGGACGGTTCGCTCTCGATGACCCGCCACGTCATCGAAAAGAACGCCTCAGGCGAGGTCGTCACCGACATTCGCTCGACCCGCACCGAGACGACCACGGACAGCGGCCGGACCTACTCGCAGGAGGACGTGGTCACCCGGAGCGTGAGCATGGCGCCCGGCACCTACGCGATCGCGGGCAAAACCACGACGACCGGCGATTACAGCGACGACACCATCAACTCCGAGACCGAGCAGACGACCACCTATACGGCGGCCGGCGGCTCTCCTCGCAAGGTCACGCTGAAGTCGACCTACACGCGCAACGGCTCGGTCCTCACGCTCGCGGGCGTGCTCCCCGACGGCTCGACGATTGCCTACAAGAGCACCCAAACCGGATCCCTCTCCGGCGATCAGCCCCAGGCGATGAAGACCACGCTGGACCTGAGCATCACCAGCCCCAACGGCAAGACGATCGTAGTAGAAAACGCCCTCGACAGCGTCTTTTCCAATCAAGACGACAGCTCCAGCAGCGAGAGCAAGGGCTACTACCAGGTCTCGCTCGGCACCCTCATGCAGGTGCGCTTCGAGATCGACGTCCACTCCCTGGGCACCTACGTCCCTGACGATTCCGGGGGCGGCAGCTACACCTACACCTTCCCCCGGAACCAGATCACGGCCGAACTGAAGGACGGAGCGGGCAAGCGGATCGCGGAAATCGAGCTCGAGCCGACCACCGACCACTCGAAGCCTCCCGCCAAGGGCACGTTGACGCTCGAAGGCGAAGCGCCCACCGAGCTGGACTTGGACTTCATGACCGAAATCATGCGGGTCCAGATGAGCCTTCCGTACGTGGCCTTCTAAGCGCCATGACGACGAGAGGCGGGCCGTTCGGCTCGCCTCTCGCTCATGCTTGGGGATGGCCCGTGACGAGGTGGGCGAGTTCGAGGTCCATGGGGCTGAGCTGGCCGGTCTTGGCCCGCTCGCGCACGACGTGCGCCAAAAAGGCCCGGGCGCGGTCCGTCCGAGGCCGGTTGAAGAAGCTCGCCGGGGGGGCGTCCTCCAGGATCCGGCCCTGATCCATGAAGACGACCCGGTCCGCCACCTTGCGGGCGAAGTCCATCTCGTGGGTGACCACGACCATGGTCATCCCCTGGGCGGCGATGTCGTTCATGACCTGGAGGACCTCGGAGACCATCTCGGGATCCAGGGCCGAGGTCGGCTCGTCGAAGAGCATGATCTGGGGGCGCAGGGCCAGGGCGCGGGCGATCGCCACCCGCTGCTGCTGCCCGCCCGATAGCTGCATCGGGAAGGCCTTGGCCTTGTGCGCCATGCCCACCTTAGCCAAGAGGTCCATGGCCACCGTCTCCGCCTCCGCGCGCGAGCGCTTCCGCGCCTGCACTTGCGCCAGACAGACGTTGTCCAGAACCGACATATGCGGAAAGAGGTTGAAGTTCTGGAAGACCATGCCCACGTCCCGGCGCAGGTTCTGGACCTGCGCCTTGGTGCCGGGCAGCCGCTGGCCGAGGACGGTGATATGCCCCTCGTCGATGCTCTCTAGCGCGTTGATGCAGCGCAGCAAGGTGCTCTTTCCCGAGCCCGAGGGCCCCAGGAGGACGATCTTCTCGCCCGCATGAATCTCGAGCTGGATGCCGTCGAGCACCCGATGCGAGCCGTAGGACTTCCCGACGTTTTCGAAGACGATCATGCCGTCACCCCCTGTGCGCGCCGCAAGCGCGCTTCCGTCCACCTCGCGAAGCGCGAGACCGGGTAGCTGATGGCCAGGTAGATGGCCGCCGTGACCAAGCCGAGGCCGATGTAGTCGTACGTGGCCGAGGCGAGCATGCCGTAGGCCTTGGTGAGCTCCACCAGGGTGATCACCGAGATCAAGGACGAGTCCTTGAAGAGCGCGATGAAGTCGTTGGTCACCGGGGGAATGGCCACCCGCAGCGACTGGGGCAGAATAACGAAGCGCAGGATCTGCGGCCGGCTGAGGCCCAGTGCGAGCGAGGCTTCCATCTGTCCCTTGGGGACGGCCTGGATGCCCGCCCGGTAGTTCTCGGCCTCGTTGGCGGCGTAGTTGAGGCCGAGCCCCAGGACGCCCGCGACGAAGGCGTCCAGTTGGAGGCCCAGCTTGGGCAGGCCGTAGTAGAGGAGGTAAAGCTGGATGAGAAGGGGCGTGCCCCGAAAGATCTCGATGTAGGTGGTGGCGAACCATTGGACCGGGAACGGGCCGTAGACCCGCATCACGGCAAGAAGCATGCCCAGGGCCATGGCGAGCGCCATGGAGAGCACCGAGATCTTGATGGTCATCCAGGTTCCGGCGGCGAGCATGGGGCCATAGCGCTTCCAGGCGGGCTCCAGTTGCGGGGGGACCTCCTGGGTGTCGCGAAAGGCCAGCAACTTCTCCTGAGTGGGCGTCCACATCTCCCAGCGGCGGAAGATTTGCTCGAGGGTGCCGTCCGCGAGCATGGCGTCGAGGGCGGCGTCGAGCTCGCGCTTGAGGGCCTCGTCGCCCTTCCGAAGGGCGATCGCGTAGTAGCCCTCGCCCAGGGGCGGGTCGATGAACTTGAGCTTGGGGTTGCTCTTGGCGTAGTAGACGGCCATCGGGCGATCGAGGAAGACACCCTCCAGGCGGCCCATGGCGAGGTCCTGGTAGATGGCGTACATGTCGGAGTAGAACTTCATGTCCACGCCGCCGAGCTTTTCGAGCATGCGGTGGGCGGCTGAGCCCGTCAGCGTGCCGACGCGCTTGCCGCGGAAGTCCTCGAAGACCTGGATGCGCGACTCGTCGGCGCGCACGACGATCTGCTGCTGGTAGACGTAGTAAGGCCGGCTGAAGAGCGCCCCGCGCTTGTGCTCGTCGGTGAGTTCGATGCCGTTCATGGCGAAGTCGATGGTATTTCGGCCCAGGGCGGGGATGAGGTTATCCCAGTTGACCTGCACGCGCTCGACGGGGCGGTCGAGACGCTTGGCGAGCGCGTCGGCCAGCTCCTGCTCGAAGCCCACCACCTGCGAGGCATCCTCGGGCTTGGTGAAGGCGTAAGGGGCGCCTCCTTCGAGGTCCACGCCCCAGCGCAAGGGGGAGTTCGCCGATGCCGCGCCCGCCATGGCGAGCCAAAGGGTCAAGACCCCGATCCAGAGCAGGTGTCGTAATTTCAACGCGCGTGAATTCCTCTTTTTGCCTTGGGTGCGACAGGTCTTATACCCGAAGGAAGCGGGAGTTTGCCGCTTCCCGGGGACGCGAGAGGATTAACCTTGGCGGTACAAGGGGAAAATAGCGCAGAGGAGGGCCAGCGAAGCCCACCCGTCGCAGCATCGGAGCACGAACCGCATGAAACTGACCAACCGAGAGATCTGGGCTTACCTGAAAGGAGTCTTCGCCTCACGCCTGAGCCTGACGGAGGACAAGGCCGACGACGCGGTGATCGACGAGGGGTTGCGAGCGGGCGTCGAGATGCGCGGGACCAACCTCTGGGTCTTGATGTTCGCGATCTTCATCGCGTCGATCGGGCTCAACGTGAACTCGACGGCGGTGATCATCGGGGCGATGCTCATCTCGCCCTTGATGGGACCGATCCTGGGGGCGGGCTACGGGATCGGGATCAACGATTTCGCATTGATTCGGCGATCGCTGAAGAACCTGGCAATCGCGACGGGGATCGCCTTGATGACCTCCACGGTCTACTTCCTGGTGACGCCGCTGACGGCCGTGCAATCCGAGCTTCTGGCCCGGACCACGCCGAGCATCTGGGACGTCTTGATCGCGTTCTTCGGGGGGTTGGCCGGGATCGTGGCGGCCACGCGCAAGGAGAAGTCGAACGTGATCCCGGGCGTGGCGATCGCGACGGCCTTGATGCCGCCCCTCTGCACCGCGGGCTACGGGCTCGCGACGGGCTCCTGGAGCTTCTTCTTCGGGGCCTTCTACCTCTTCTTCATCAACTCCGTCTTCATCGCGCTGTCGGCGACCCTGATCATCCGCGCTTTCCACGTCCAGCAGAAGCAGTTCATCGACGAGGCGACCGCCGCGCGGGTGCGACGCTACATCAGCATCACGGTGATCCTGGCGGTGATTCCGAGCCTGTACCTGGCGGTCCGCCTGGTCCAAGCCGAGGTCTTCAAAGCGCGAGCCGCCACCTTCGTGAAGCAAGAACTCAACCTCTCCCAGACCCATGTCGCGGCGTACCAGGTGGATGCCGCCAAGCGCCAGATCGAGGTGACCCTGATCGGCGAGACGCTTCCCAAGGAGCGCCTCGCCGAAATCGCCGGCAAGCTCCCGACCGAAGGGCTGAAGGACGCGCAGCTCAAAATCAACCAGGCGGACAATCAGAAGGTGGACCTGACGTCGCTGAAGGCAAGTTTACTCGGAGATCTCTACCAGAAGAGCCAGGAGGCCATCGAGGAAAAGGAGAAGGCGCTGGCGGCGGCACGCGCCGAACTGTCGGCCCGTACGGAACGCGCGGCGCGACTGGAGGGAATTCCCGAGGAGTTGGTGACCCTTTACCCGCAGATCCAGCACATGTACCTGGCATCCGTGCCGGGATGGAGCGCGGCCTCGGGACGGGAGCCCAAGGAAACCATCGTCCTCAGCGTCCGCACGACGCGCCCCCTCGCCACCGGCGAACGCAAGCGCATCGAAGCCTGGCTCGCCAAGCGGCTCGACGAGGAGCGGGTGAAGCTGATCGTCGAGATCGCCAGACCCTGATTCCCGGTGCTCGCGCGCACCGGATTTCCCAGTAGCCTCGGCGGAAAGAACGAAAAACGCTGCTAGCGGCGACCAAGCTGGTTGCCGGCCGCTTGCCCTTCAATCGATAGGGGACGAGCGGAGGTTTGCCGTGGATGCTTTCTTGCTGACAGGGCTGGTCGTGCCCTGGGTCACGGCCCTTTTGCTGGGGGTCTGGCCCCGGCGTCTCGATCGCCTCTCCCCTCTCATCGCCCTCCTGGGCGCCCTCGCGACGGCCCTATGCGTGAGCGTGGGCTTCTTCGGGCAGCCCGCCACGGGGGCCATGACCCTCCTGGCCGCGCCGGCCGGCTCCTGGATGCTGGACGGCCTATCGGCCATGTTCCTGCTGCTCACCGCCTGGATTCACCTCTTGGTCACGCTCTTCGCCTGGCGCTACCTGCCCCATGCGCAGGAGGACGCCAAGTCCCCTCGGCGTGACGCCAGCCTCTACGCCTACCTTCAAGTCTTCTCCGGCGCGATGCTCGCCATGGTCACGTCCGCGAACCTGATCCAGCTCTACCTCTTCTGGGAGCTGACGGGCATCGCGTCCTTCCTCTTGATCGGGTTCTGGCATCATCGCCCCGACGCGCGCGACGGAGCGTTCAAGAGCCTGTTGATGACCACCTCCGGCGGCATCGCCATGCTCGTGGGCTTCCTGGGGCTAGGCGCCATGAGCGGGACGCTCTTCCTCCCCGATCTCATCGCCGGCCGTGAGAGCTGGCAAGCTTCCGCCGCCCTGCCGCTCGTCACCGCCCTCGTCCTCCTCGGAGCCCTCGCCAAGAGCGCCCAGGTGCCGTTCGCGAGCTGGCTGCCGGGAGCCATGGCCGCACCGACCCCGGTCAGCGCCTTCCTCCACTCGGCCACCCTGATCGCCGCAGGCATCTACCTGCTCGCGCGCTTCTTCCCCATGCTTCACCACGTCTCCTCCTGGGGAATCATCCTGGTGACCTCGGGCATGGTCGGAGGCGTCCTGGCAGGCGTCATGGCCCTCCGCCAGCTCGAAATCAAGGCCCTCCTCGCCTACTCGACCATCAGCCAGTACGCGTTCATCTTCCTCGCCTTCGGCCTGGGCTCGGTCGTCGGCGCGCAAGCCGGCATCTACGCCTTCTTCGTGCATGCCTTCATCAAGGCGGGGTTGTTCCTGGTCGCGGGAGCGGTCACCACCCTCACCGGCGAAAAGCGCCTCGACGCCCTGGGAGGCCTGGCCCAGAGCCACCGCGGCCTCGCCATCCTCGCGACCATCCTGGCCTTCTCTCTAGGAGGCGTGCCCATCTTCGGCGGCTTCTACTACAAAGAAGAGCTTCTCCACGCGGCCTACGACCAGCAAGCCTGGCTCTTGCTGGCGTCTCTCTTGGGCGGCGGCATGCTGACGTTCTTGTACATGCTGCGCTTCCTGACGGCCATCTTCTGGGGCAGGCCGCAACGCGGCGGACGTGCCGCCGTCGACGCCCGCCTCCCCCTGTCGATGGGCCTACCCATCGTCCTGCTCGCGGGCGTGGCCATGGTCACCGGCATCGCTCCCAACTGGATGAATCGCTGGGTGCTCAACCCGGCGATGGCGAGCGTGGTCCAAGCTCCGGCGGACTTCGCGGTCGGGCTGAAGGCTGGTGGCGTCCTATTGCTGAGTCTCGCCGTGCTGGCCCTCGGAGGCGCCATCTGGGCCCTGGGCACCCGCGGCAGGATCCCCCAGGAATGGCTCTCCAAGCTACCGATGCGCTTCAATATCGGAGGAGCCGAAGGCCGCAAGCTCTACGACGCCCTCTCCGAGCGCCTCTTGGAGCTTCACGGGGGGAACCTCCGCCGGTACCTGCGCTGGGAGCTACTAGGCGCCTTGGGCCTGATCCTCGTCTGCTGGTGGGGGCTGAGCTGGGGTCCCGGCCGAAGCGAGCCCTTCGACCTCTCCGTGACCCTCATGCTGGTCGTCTGCCTCCTCGCCGCACTCGCGACCATCTGGCTCCGCCATCACGTGCTCGCCGTCATCGCCCTGACGATCTCGGGCTACGCCTTGGCCGTGGTCTTCGCCCTCATGGAAGCTCCCGACGTGGCCCTCGCCCAGGTCCTGGTCGAAACCTTGGCCACCTTCTCGATCGTCATGGCCCTCAGGCAGAGCCGTCAGGTGCATCCCGAACGGACCAAGATCCTCACCGCAGGCCGCAACGACTGGGGCCGTTGGGCCATCTCCCTGGCAATGGGCGGAACGGTGGGAGCGCTGGCGTTCGAAGTGGGGCGCAGCCAGCCTGCGGACTCCGCGGGATCCGTGTATGCCAGCCAGGGCTACGCCCTCAATGGCATGGCCGACATGGTCACGGCCATCCTGGCCGACTTCCGGGCACTCGACACCGCCATCGAGATCCTGGTCTTCGCCTGCGCCGCCTTCGCGGTCATGGGGCTCTTCCCCCGGAGGACCCATGAATAACCTGCTCGTGCGCTTCGTCGCCTGCGTGGTCTTCGCCGTCACCTGGATCATCGTCTGGCAAGAGATCTTCTACGCGAGCACGCTCCCGGGAGAAGGATTCACGGCCTCGGTCCTGATGCTCCTGGCCGTGATCCTCCAGTACGTGGTCCTGGGCTACGACGCGGCGAGCCAGCGGATCCCGACCCGCATCTTCCGCATCGGCCTCGCTGCCGGCGTGGCGCTCCTCTGGGCACTCCTCTGCCTGCCGATGCTCGTCGGCAAGCCCATGCTCACGGCCTTCAAGATTCCCCTCGGCTTCGATACCCTGTCCAGCACCACCCTCTTCGACCTGGCCAGCTTCCTGGTGGTCTCGGGGGGCATGCTCACGGCCTTCACCAACCTGCGGGAGCCCCGGTCATGAGCCTGGTTTACGGCATCGCCGTGGGCATCCTCGTCACGGTCGGCATCTACCAGCTCTTGGGGCGCGACCTCCTGCGCATTGCCTTCGGGATCTACCTGATCTTCAACGGCGCCAATCTCTTCATCATGAGCGCGGGCACCGTGCCGGGCCGCAGCGCGCCCTTCGTGCAACTCGGCGGTCCCTTCGTGGATCCGCTGGTCCAGGCCATGGTGCTCACGGCCATCGTCATCGGCTTCGGCCTCGCGACCTTCCTCTTGATGCTGGCGGCCCGGCTCGCACAGTCCCGCGGCTCGCTGGACGCCGAGGAGATGACGGAGTGGAAGCGATGATCCTCTCCTGGCTGCTGCTCACTCCCCTGGCAGGCCTGTTCGCCACCCTCCTGGCCAACCGACGCTGCACCTGGCAAGCCGTCATCATCTTGGTCATGAGCCTCGTCAGCCTGGCTTTCGGCCTCAGCCTTCTCGCATCCGGCCAAACGGTCACGCTCGAGGTGGGAGGCTGGCCCGTGCCCCTGGGCATTCGCCTCAAGGCCGATATGCTCAGCCGGATCATGCTCGTCCTGACCGGTACGCTCTTTTGCCTGGCTTCTCTTTACCACCTCGGCCAGACCTGGCGCGGAGGCGAATCCCCGGAGGCCGCCACTCCCGATGGTAGCGCGGCCGAGACCAGCCCCTGCGACGCGGGTCCGTCCCGCAACCCCGTCTACCCCCTGAGCTTCCCGTTGCTTCTCTTGGCGCTCAACGGGATCTTCATCACCTCGGACTTCTTCAACTTCTACGTCTTCTTCGAGCTGGTGGCCGTCTCCTCGTACCTGCTGGTCTCCCTGGGCAAGCATGCCCCCCTGGAAGCGGCCTGGAAGTACTCGGCCCAGAGCGTGCTGGGCTCGATATGCCTCCTGATCGGGGTCGTGAGCCTCTACGGGGAGACCGGGGCCCTGGAGATGAGCGAGGTGGCCCGCCGGCTCACCGGACCTGCCGTCTGGCCGGCTCCTTTCCTGCTGGTCGCCTTCCTGCTCAAGGGAGCCATCTTCCCGTTTCACTTCTGGCAGCCTGACGCCCACGCGGCGGCCACGACCACCGGCAGCGTGCTCCTGGCAGGCCTTCTCATCAAGGTGGGCCTCTACGGCATGTTGAGGGTCTGGCCGCTCCTCATGGAAGGGGCGCTTCTCGAGATCTTCCTGGTCCTGGGCATGGCCTCCATCCTCTTCGGTGCCGTGGCCGCATGGAGGCAACGCGATGCGAAGCGCATGCTCGGCTTCTCGTCGATCAGCCAGCTCGGCTTCGTCCTGCTGGGAATCGGTTGGGGAACGGTCGGAGCGATGGGCGCGGCCCTCATGTATCTCATCAGCCACTCGCTCTCCAAGGCCTTGCTTTTCATGGCGACCGGCGCGCTGGCCGATCGCGTCGGGCAGACGGGATTCTCGGAGCTTGCCGGCAAGGGGCGCGGCATGCCCCTCCTGGGAGCGGCCTACCTCGTGGGCGGGCTCTCCCTCGTCGGACTACCGCCGACGCTGGGGTTCTTGGCCAAAATCGGTCTCCTGAGCGAAGGAGCGGCGGCCCAGGAATGGGGCTGGGTGGCGATCGCCGCCCTCGGTAGCCTGATGACCGCCGCGTACGTCCTCAAAGCCTACCAGCAGCTCTTCTGGGATGACGGCGCCGGCCTGAATCAACGTCCGCCCATCTTGGTCTTGGCAGCCGTCTCCCTCGGGACGGCCCTGGTCGTCGCGGGGCTCTTCGCCGGCGACGCGCTCTGGCAGGCGTGTTTGACCGCCGCCACGGAGCTTGGCCCATGAACATCGGACTCCTCGTCTTCATCGTCCTGGGGGCGAGCATCTGGTTCGCCTTGGTAGGCCAGGTCGGCCCGAGCGAGATCTTCTACGGCGCCCTCGTCGTGCTGAGCGCCTGGGGAGTGCTGACGCGTCTCTCCGAGCTGCGCCTTCACGTCCCCGCTCACCATGCCCTCCCATGGCTGAAAGGCGTCGGAGCTTACCTGTTCGGCTACGTCAGCATGGACATGGTTCGCTCGACCTTCCGGGTCTTCCTCAAGGTCCTCTCCCCGCGCATCGACATCGCCCCGGCGATCCTGGCCGTCCCGGTGCCCGGGGCCCCGCGCTCGGCCTTGCTTCTCTTGGGCTACGGCATCGCGCTGACACCGGGTCAGCAGATCGTGGCGATCGATGAGGCCAACAGCACCCTTTACGTCCACTTCCTGGATGCTCCGGATCCCGAAGCGGCCCGCGAAGCCCTCCAGGATCTCTACTGCCGCTACCTGAAGGAGGCCACGCAATGGTGATCGTTTTACTCGTCGCCCTGGTGATCCTGGTGGGGCTGGCACTGGCGTCCACCTGGCGCATCATCACCGGCCCCTCGCTTCCCGACCGGCTGCTCGCGGGCGATCTGACGATCGCGCTTTTGACGTTCATCCTGGCGGTGGCCGCCGTCCTGGGCGGCTCGGAGTACTACCTGGATGCCGCGCTGGTGGCGGCCCTCCTGGCTTTCACGAGCACGATCATCCTGGCGAAGTTCATCGCCAGCGGCCACGTGATGGAGGAGTAAATGAACGCGGCATCGACCCTGGGCTTGCTGGGGCTCTACGCAGGCATCGCCATCTGCGCGGCGGGCGTGCTGGGGATCTACCGCTTCCCGGATATTTACACGCGGCTCAATGCCCTCGCCAAGGTCACGACCATGGGGGCCTTGCTGGTGCACCTCTCCTCGGCGGCGCTGCTGCCGTGGGGCGAGGGCGAGAAAGGCGTCCTGACGGCCCTGGTGCTCCTGCTGACGACCCCGGTCGTGACCCAGGCGATCGCCCTCACGGCCCATACCCTCAAGACCCGCAACGTGAACCGCGAGGACGACCTGCGGCGGGCGCGAACCGGAGAGGCGGAGCCCTGACGTGCGCCGCCTACGCCTTCTCGCCCCCGAGGCTCAGGGGAGCCGGCTCTTGGAGGCGGCGCATGCGCATGCCGGCAAGAACTTGGCGAGCATGCCCGTCCATGACGGCCGAAACGCCGCCGTCCTGGTCGTCGCCGACATCCCGAACGACCGGGTCGGGGCCATGCTGGCAGCGCTCGCCGACGTTCCCAAGCTCCACGTCACCTTGGAGCCGCAAGGGATCATGGCCCTGGCCCCGCCGGGGATCGCCGACCCGGGGCAAGTGATCGACGTCGCGCCCCGAAGCGCGCTCGAGATCTACCTTTCCGGGCTACAGAGCGTGGGCTCCTGGAAGGGCTTCCTGAGCTATGCGGCGGCCGCGGGAGCGCTGGGATGGATCGGACTCTACACGGACACGGTCTACCTGCTGGTCGCTGCGATGCTGATCGCGCCGTTCGCCAGTCCCGCCATGAACCTGGCCATCGGCACGGCCTACGGCGAACGACGGCTGATCGTCCGATCCCTGGGACGCTACGCCAGTGCCATCGCGACGGCGATCCTCACGTCCGGGGCCCTCAGCATGGTCTTTGGACTGGACACGGTGACGGCTCAGATGGCCGCCGCCAGCAACCTCTCGAACAGCGCCTTCTTGCTGCCGCTCGTGGCCGGCGCGGCAGGCGCGCTCAGCCAGGTCCAATCCGAGCGCGCCTCACTCGTCTCGGGCGCTGCCGTGGGAATCCTAGTGGCCGCCTCATTGGCCCCACCTTCGGCACTCGTCGGGATGGCCCTCGTTCTCGGCCGGGGTGATCTGGCCATGGCCGGAGGCTTCCAGCTGGTCCTCCAGCTCCTGGGCATCAATCTCAGCGGTGTGATCGTCTTCCGGTTTCACGGTCTCGTTCCGGGGAGCCTACCAACCCCACGTGGGAGTGTACGGCTCATGACCCTCAGCCTCCTGGTCACCACGCTGGGGTTAGCCGGATTGCTCGCCTGGCAATTCTCACCCTCCCCTGCCCTTCAGGAAGGGAGCCTGAGCCGGGAAGCCGTCGCGCTCATCCGGCAGGAGGTCGAGGCCAGCGGCGAGGCCGAATTGGTAGAGGCTCGCGCCCATGTGCCCCGTGGGACCAATGCGCGGCAAAGCTTGCTTTGCGAAGTCTTCGTCCTGCGCCGGAGCCCGGTGGCTCCCGACGAGCTGAAGGCCCTCCTCACCCGGCGTTTACAGCAGCGCCTCCTGGAAGCGGAAGGCGCGAGCGTCCCGCTGGTCACGGTCACCGTCCTGGAGTCCCCTTGAGGCTACCTTTCCCGATCGGGTCCATGGGGCGACGGGATCCGCTTTCCAAGGCCTCCCAGCCAGAACTCGTACCAGCGCTGGGATAGGCGCAAGACGACAAGGGCGCCCCAGGCTCCCAGCATGATCAGCACGACGTTACTGAGTAAGAGGCGTGACGCCCCCCAAGTGATGTCCAGGTCTCCCTGCGATATCCCCAGACCCACCGTGGCGGCCGACGGAACGATGGCGGCGGCGATCATGACGCCCACCAGTTGACTTGGCCGGTTGGTGCTGGTCGAGATGCCGCCCGCGATGCCCGCCGCGAGCGCGACCAGGTAGGCGTAAAGGCCCACTTGGCTTCGCTCCTGGACGATCTCGGCGGTGAAGAAGGAATCCGCGTTGGGAACCACGCCGACTTCAAAGAGCAGGAGGGCCACCAGGGTCGAGACGACGACCGAGACGACCAGGGTCAAGGCGGTGGACAGCAAGCCAACGAGGGCGAGGCGCCAGCGCCCGACCACGAGGGCCATGGGCACCAGGACCAGTGAGCTCAAGGCTGGCGGAATGACCATCGAGCCTATCAGGATCGGGATGCTACCCACGACGAGGGCGCAAAGCGCGATGAGGCTTCCGAGCGCCACGAAGAGCAGGAAGACCGGGCTGGGCCGGCCCTCCCGCTCGAGAGCCTGCAGGCTTTCTTCCCAGGCGATCGCCTCGCTTTCCCGCGAGCCGAGGGCCTGCTTGATCCGTTCGGCCTGCGCGCCCTTGATGGAGTCCACCCGGCTCGAGACGAGGGTGCCCTCGGCGAAGGCCCCAGCCTCCTCCATCAAGGCGACGGCCTGGTTGTAGGCGATATCCGGGACCACCAAGGTCAGGTGCCACTGGTCGAGCGGGTGTTCGCACTCCGTGACCGAGATAGCGACGAGAGCCGGGAACTCCTCGAGCCGCCTCAAGGCTTCCCGGGCCGTGGCTTCAGGGAGGTAAAGCTCGATCTTGCGCATGCGTCCGCCTCACGCTCAGGATGACCCGCCTCAGTCTAATGTTTGGGACGCCCCTCCCCAACAAGGAGCCACCCCTTCGGAAAGGCGGCTCGGGTGGTGACAGGAAACTCCCCGACCACCCATGATGCAGGGGGAGGAAGGAGAGGCCATGGAGGGGCTGAGCGCGTTTCCACTTTCGGAGAACATCCGGGTCCTGCTCACGCTGGGGGCTGCACTGCTGCTCTGGCTCTGGTCGATGGCGATCTCGCGCCTCATCCAGCGTCACGTGCCGGATTACGAGCGGGGCTACGCTTTTCGCAAGCTGGTCTCCTACGCGGCCTTCTTCGTCTTCCTCTTCATCGCCGCGGTGATCTGGCAGCGCCACGTCCAGGGGCTCTCGACCTTCCTGGGCCTGATCGGCGCGGGAATCGCCTTCTCGCTTCAGGAAGTGATCGCCTCGATCGCGGGCTGGGTGATGATCACATGGAATCGCACGTACCGGGTCGGCGACCGCGTGGAGATCGGAGGCATCCAGGGGGACGTCATCGACCTGGGGCTCGTCCGCACCACCCTTATGGAGACTGGCTCCTGGGTCCACGCGGATCAGCAGACCGGCCGGGTCGTGACCATCTCCAACGCCACCGCCCTCCGACAGCCCGTCTTCAACTACACCGCGTACTTCCCGTACCTCTGGGACGGACTGAGCATCCCCGTGACCTTTCGCAGCGACTGGCAACTGGCGACGGCGATCATCTCCGACGAGGTCACGCGCTTCCATTCGCGCATCCAGGAAGAAGCCGCCGAGACGCTGGAACTGATGCGCCGATCGTTCTACCTACCGAAGTCGGAAGCCAAACCCGGGGTGTACGTGCGCTTCACCGACAACTGGATCGAGATCTCCGTTCGCTACCTGGTTCCCTCGCGCGAGCGCCGCATGGCCTCGAGCGAACTCAGCCAGGCCATTCTCCGGCGCCTCCTGGCCGAGCCGTCCATCCTCATCGCCTCGGAGACCATGAGCGTCAGCGTCACGCGGCGCGAAGCGAAGCGGTAATAAGCAGCCAAGGATTCCATCGCTCCGGCCGACCCCACGCGGGGCCCTCGCGCGTACAATCGAAAGGAACGATCTCCCGCTGCGGAAGGAGGCAGAGATGGACCCCTCGATCACGCTCGAAGACGCGGCCCAGCAGGTCATCAAGACGCTGTTTCGGAGGTGCCGGGACACGCGTTCGCATCAGCAAGACGTCTCCGACCTCGCGCGCCACGTGCCCATGGACTTCGCCACGGCAAAGCGGGTCATCACGACGCTGGAGCGGCAAGGCTACGTCGAGACCTTGACCTTCGGCCAGAAGGTCACTTTCACCGACGCCGGGTTGGTCATCGCTCAGCGGCTGATCCGGTAGGAGGCTGCTCGCGGGCGATCTGGCGATCGCGCTGGAGATTAGGCTTCGGGAGCGTAGCGCTGGTGGACGAGCAGCGAGTTGCCTTCGGTATCCTGGAAGAAGGCCCCGTGGCAAACGCCAGAGTCGAAAGGATCAGACATGAAGGTGACGCCCGCCGCCTTGAGGGCCTCGACTTTCGCCGCCACGTCGGGAACCCGCAGGGCGATCGCCCCGGCGCTCACCGGCTCGAACGGACGCCCCTGGGCCTTCGGGTCGAAGATCGCGAGCGTGACGTCTCCCACCTCGAACTCGACGAACTGCCCCCCGAAGTCGCTTCCCGGCTTCAAGCCGAGCACGTCACGGTAAAAGGCGACCGCTCGGGTCATGTCGGCGGCGGGTAGTGCAATGAAATCAATTCCTTGGATGCTCATGGGGCCCTTTCTACGAGGTCGCCGAATCGGCGGCGGTGTACTCTTACCTTAAACCCAGCTCCCGACCGGAGTTCCCAGCGGTGGGTCGGAGAAGGGATGCCCGACGACCCGCGCGTTCGGGCAAAAGTCGTCTTCACGGAAGCGGGGCTGGTCATCGCCCAGCGGTTGATTCGCTAGGACTCGTGGCTTTTGGCTCGTACCGCGCGGCAGAAGGCGCCTGAGGGACGACCCGCTCATCGCGCTTCAAGAGGTGCCTGCGCACTCCCTGGCAGACCGTGGCGAGGTAGGCGTTCACCTCGAAGTCCCGTGCCAAGGGCAGCGACGACTCGAAGCGGAACGTGTTTCGCGTGAAGTACGGGAAGACCTCGTCGATGGATCTCAGGGTCCGCTTCAAGCGGCCGATGCGCTCGGCCTGTCGGCCTTGCCCCAGGAGCCAGGCTCCCACCTGCTTGAGCGTGAGCGGCAGCTCGTGGTGCCAGAACAAGGCCCGGCGCAAGCGCGAGCGATCGGGACCGAAGTAAGCCAGATAGGGTCTCGGCTCTCCGGCGTGGGGCTGGAAGTACGGGTTCCAGGACGTCCGAGCCTCGAGGATCGTGCTGCTCTTGGCATAACCCGCGACCGCCTGGACGATGGCCGGCCGTTCCCGCAGCGGCCACGCGGGATCGAAGCCCACGGTGAGCAAGCGATCCACCACCGCGTCGCAGGGGATGATGTCCAGCCGCGAGTCCAGTTCCGCCTGGAAGGCATGCAGGTAGCCCGCGCCGTAAAGCGAGACGAAGGCCGCGTAGGCGGCCTTGCTGTCGATCCAGCCGGCGAAGGGGCGCTCCTGGCAAGCCGCGATGATGCTCGGCCTCAGGATGACCAGGGGGACGCCGTCTTGCCGCTTGACGACCAGGTTCTCGGCGAGACACTTGGTGAAGGTATACGTGTTGGAATGGCCGGTCCGGGCCAAGAGCTCGCGCTCGTCGACCTCGCCCGAGCGGATCGCGGCATGCAGGGCTTCTACGTCCATGGGAAGCGCATGCAGGGTCTCGGGGATGGGGATCTCGTCTCCGGGATGCGGGGTGACGTAGGCGGTCGAGACGTAGGTCATCGCCTGGAGCCGGCGACAGGAACGGGCGACGTCCAGGACCTCGAGCGTGCCCTCGACGTTGATGCGGGTGGCTTCGCCCAGGGGGAGGTTGAACTGCACCGAGGCCGCGCAGTGTAGGATCTGGGTCAGCCGGCCAGTCAGGAACTCGCGATCGCCTTCCGAGAGCCCCAGACCCGGCTCGCAGATATCTCCTGCGATCACGCGGCAATGTCGCTGCCAATCCGCCGGCAAGTGCTGGAAGCACGGAGAATCCGCCAACTGGGCGAAGCGCTCCTCGGGGCTCAGGCCCTTGCGAGAACGAATCATCGGGTAGACCGTCGTGATGCCGAGCTCCTCGCGGCGGCGCATCAGCTCCGCGAGCACGACCTTTCCGACGAAGCCCGTCGCCCCGGTCAGCAGCACATGGCGCTCGGCGGGGGGACGGGGCAACTCCTGGGCTTCCATTCAGAACTCCTGACCAAGGGGAAGGCGACGTTCCCCGGCGCCTCGAATCTCTTCCTTTGTCGTACCCGCGAACGGGCCCGAAGATGCCTCGAAACGAGAGGGTACAATGCAATCCTGCCCCCCGTTCTTCAGAAAGGACTCCCCATGCCCGCCTTTGCCCTGGTGCCCCATCTGATCGTGAGCAACGGCCCCGAGGCTCTCGCCTTCTACAAGCAGGCGTTCGGCGCCGTTGAAGCGTACCCGCCCAACCTCACTCCCGACGGCCGGCTGCTCCACGCCGAGATGCGGATCGGCGAGGCCATGTTCTACGTCTGCGAGGACTTCACCGATGCGCAGAACCGCAGCCCCCGGGCGCTTGGCGGCACCCCGGTGACCCTCAACCTGACCGTCGACGATGCGGACGCCGTCTTCGAACAGGCCGTGAAGGCCGGAGCGACCGTGACCATGCCGATGGAAGACACCTTCTGGGGCTCGCGCTACGGCAAGGTCACCGATCCGTCCGGCCATGACTGGGCCATCAACCAGCATGTCCGCGAGGTCAGCCCCGAGGAGCTCAAGAAGGGCGCCGAGGCCTTCTGCGAGTAAGGCCTTCCCGGCTTTCCGACTCTGACTGGCGCAGGCCTTGCAGGTAGCGCTCCATCAGGTAGAGGAAGCTCTCGTCGATGTCCAGGGGCATGCCGAAGCCGCCGGCGGTCTCCAGGGAGACGAAGCCGTGGACGAGGCTGCGCAGTCCCCGGATGGCATGCAGGCTTTCGCGCGCCTCGAGGCCGTAGGGCATGAGCACGGCCTGGATGATGGCCAGGATCTCGGTGCTCGCCGCCTCCATGGCGAGATCGGCCGGATCGGGGGCCTGGGCCAAGAGCGGGTAGAGGCCGGGGTGATCCTTGGCGAAGTCCCGGTATTCCTGGGCGATCGCCAGAACGGCCTCATCGCCTGATTTGCCGATGGCCGCACGGCTCATGCGCCGCGCCAGCTCCCGAGCGGCCCAGATGGCGATCCCTTGGCGCAGCGCCTCCAGCCCCGAGATATGCTTGTACAGGGACGGAGAGCGCACGCCCAGGCGTTCCGCCAGGCGGGCGAGAGTGAGCGCGCCCGGTCCTTCTTCGTCGATCAGCTCCACGGCCGCCTGGATGACGACCGCTTCGTTGAGTCCCGCCTTACGAACCATGCGAGCCTCCCTCGCCGAGCGTCTTCAGGAAAGCCTCGATGGGGGCGACGGTCGCTTCGGGCATCTCGGCATGGGGGTAGTGGCCGGCCTCGGGGATCACGTGAAGCGTGCCGTCGAGTTCCTGGGCGATCCGGCGGCCCTCGGCCTCGGGGTCGGGGAAGTCGGGATCCTTCGAGCCCATGACGACGAGCACCGGGGTCTTCACGCGGGGAAGGCGGGCTTCGGCCTCGGCCTTCGAGGAGGCGACCGTACGGCGGAAGGCGCGCATGCGGCCGGGCTCGGCGAGGTTCTCCCGAAGGGCGGCCAGGTAGGCGTCGAAGTCGGCGGGCTTGGCGCTCGGGTAGAGTCCCGCGTAGAAATTGGCCCAGAGGCCCGGTCCCCAGGGGTTGAAGAAGGGGAGGCTCAGGAGGGTGGCCTTCCAGGCGGGGCCGTGATCGCGAACGAAGGCTCCGACGAGCACGAGTCCGCGGACGGCCTCGGGATCCTCGGCAGCGGCCCAGACGGCGGCGCCCGCGGCCAGCGAGGTTCCGATCACGGTGACGGGGCCGGCATCCAGGTGGCGGGCCAAGGCGACGATATCCGAGCCGACGCCGACCACCGAGTAATCCGGCCAGTCCACGCTGGACTCGCCGTGGCCGCGGAGGTCCATGGTGACGACGCGATAGCCGGCGTCAACGAGCTTGGGGGCCAGGAAGCGGTACTCCTGGCGGCGATCGCCAAGGCTGGGAACGCAAAGGACGACGGGGCCCGAACCCTGGGAGTCGTAGGCGATCCGGCCCTCGGGGCGCATCAGGAACTGGGTCGTCATCGGGCCCTCCTTCACGGCCTCGGGCGCCGGAGTCGCGGCGACGGCCGCCATGGGTGCAGCCAGGCTCACGGAAATGCCGAGCAAAGACGCCAGCGCAGCGCTCAGGAAGCGAGGGACGGGAACGGACTGCGGCGTAACGACCATGGGGCACCTCCTCGGGGCATGCAAGTCAAAGCTAACACGATTAGCTTAAGGCTAATCGTGTTAGCCGTCAAGCATGTAGGTCAAACATGGTTCTTGTCGGCTCAAGCCCTCCGTGATACGATTCATCACCTGGTGAATCGTGCTCTTGAATCACGACGCAAGGAGTCCCGCCGGGCTTGCGTCGCCCCGGGAAGGAGTGCCCCATGCTGGAAGTTCGGCCCGCCGAGGGCTCTTGCGAAACCGACTACGTCCACGGCGAGGCGGTCGCGGCGATCGCCGCCCAGATCCCCCCTCAGGAGGCCATCCGCGACATGGCGGAAACCTTCAAGCTCCTGGGAGATCCCACCCGCCTGAAGCTCGTCCATGCGCTCTCGAAGGGCGAACTCTGCGTCTGCGACCTCGCCGCGATGCTCGGAGTCGGAAGCACCGCCGTCTCGAACCACCTGCGCCTCCTGCGCAGCATGCGGCTCGTCAGCTACCGCCGCGAAGGCAAGATGGCCTACTACGCCCTCGCCGACGATCACATCACCCGCCTGCTCGCCGAATGCCTGGACCACGTCCAGGAAGCCTGAGCCCCACCGGTTTCCCAGGAGTTGCCATGAACCCGACGACCACCAGCCAGTTTCAGCTCATCGGCCTGGACTGCCCCCATGACGCCGCGCAGGTCGAAGAAAAGGTCGCAAGCCTCGTCGGCGTCGACGCCGTCCGGGTCAACCCCCTCACGTTCAATATGACGGTCACCCACGAAACCCCCGTCGACGCCATCCGCAGGGCCGTCTCCGACGTCGGCTACCAGGCCGAGCTCGCGGGCGCCCCCACCCAGGCCCCGGCCTCGTTCTGGAAAAAACACGGGCAGAAGCTCGCCACCGGCCTCTCCGGCGCCGCCCTCTTGAGCGGCTGGCTGCTCTCGTGGCGCCTCGGCGACGCCCCCGCCGTGCTCGCCCTCTACGGCCTCGCCGCCGCCGTCGGAGGCTTCAAGACCCTGCGCATGGGCCTCCACTCCCTGCGCCGCGGCACCTTCGACATGAACGCCCTCATGACCCTGGGCATCGTCGGCGCCGTGCTCATCGGGGAATGGGCCGAAGCCGGCCTGATCGCCTTCCTCTACGCCGTCAGCAACTGGCTCGAGGCCAGCACCATGGAGCGCACCCGCAACGCCATCCAGGGCCTCCTGGACCTCGCCCCCCAGGTCGCCACCGTCCGCCGGAACGGCCAAGACCACGTGGTTCCGGTCGCGGAAGTCTCCGTCGGGGACGTCTTGATCGTCAAGCCCGGCGAGAAGGTGGCCATGGACGGCCTGGTCCTCGCCGGAGCCTCGCTGCTCGACCAGGCTCCCATCACCGGCGAGTCGATCCCGGTCCCCAAGGAACCCGGCGCCGAAGTCTTCGCAGGCTCCCTCAACGGCGCAGGCGCCCTGGAAGTGACCGTCACCAAGCGCGTCGAGGATACCACCCTCGCCAAGATCATCCACATGGTCGAAGAGGCGCAGTCCCGGAAAGCCGGCGTCCAGACCTTCGTCGATCGCTTCGCCAAGTGGTACACGCCGGCGGTCCTGGTCGTCGCCTCGCTCGTGGCCGTCTTCCCTCCGCTCATGGGCGGCTCCTGGAGCGACTGGCTCTACCGCGCCCTCGCCCTGATCGTCCTGGCCTGCCCCTGCGCGCTGGTCGTCTCCACCCCCGTGGCCCTGGTCGCGGGCATCGGCAACGCGGCCCGGCGCGGCGTCCTCATCAAGGGCGGCACGCATATCGAAGCCGCCGCCTCGGTCCAGGCCGTCGCCTTCGACAAGACCGGCACCCTCACCAAAGGACGGCCCGAGGTTCGGACAGTCTTGCCTCGGGGCGATCGCCAGCCCGCCACGATCATCCAGCTCGCCGCCGCCGTCGAGGCGCGCTCCGAGCACCCCCTCGCCGCAGCCATCCTGCGACACGCGGATGCCCTGGGCCATTCGCCCAAGCACGGAGGGGATTTCGAAGCGGTCATCGGCCATGGCGCCACAGCCACGGTCGATGGTAAGCAGCTCTTCGTCGGCAGCCCCCGCTTCTTCGCGCAGCAAGGCCACGCGCTAAACGACCTGGAGGCCGAGATCTCGGCCCTGCAAGCCGGCGGCCAGACCGTCGTCCTCCTGGGAGATTCCCATGAGGTCTACGGCCTCATCGGGATCGCCGACCCCGTCCGGCCCGAAGCCCGAAACGTCGTGTCTCAGCTCAAGCGCCTGGGAATCGATCCGATCGTCATGATTACCGGGGATAATGCCCAGACGGCCCGGGCGATCGCCGAGGCCGCGGGAGTGGCGGAGGTCGAGGCAGACCTGCTTCCCGAGGACAAGGTCAATTTGGTCCAGACGCTCGAAGCCCGCCACGGACGCGTGGCCATGGTCGGCGACGGCATCAACGACGCCCCCGCCCTCGCCACCGCCCACCTGGGAGTCGCCATGGGCGCGGCCGGCACCGACGTCGCCATCGAAACCGCCGACGTCGCCCTCATGGCCGACGATCTCACGCGGCTTCCGTTCACCTTGCACCTGAGCCGCCAGACGATGCGGATCATCCGTCAGAACATCGTCTTTGCGCTGAGCGTGAAGGCAATAGCCACCCTCCTGGTCTTCCCGGGCTGGCTCACGCTCTGGATGGCCGTCCTCTCCGACATGGGAGCGACCGTGCTGGTCATCCTCAACGGCATGCGCCTCCTGAGCCTCAAGCCCGAGGAGCTAGAGGGCTAACGGGCGCTTACGGCTTCAAGACCCAGGAAAGGCCCTCGAGCATGAGGGCCTTCTCCTTGCCCGCCTCCATGACGTGGTTGCCGCTCTTGGGCTGAAGGAACTCCGCGCGCTCTCCCAGCTTCCCGGCGACCTCCCGGGCCGCTTCCAGGCTGGCCAGCGGATCCTCGTCGCCGTGGATGAAGTAGAACCGCCCCCGGGGCTGCTGCCCGGAGTCCAGGAGTTCTCGCACGCGCTTGAGATCCGCGTTGGAGGCATTGAAGGCCTCGGCTCTCGCCACCACGCCTTCCGCGCTGGCATGTTGAGCCAGCTTGACGTTGATGTCGTCATCCTTTGCCAGGATGGGCAAGCCAATGGACGGCAAGGCGAGCTGCTTGAGGAAGGGGACGCGGCCCAGGGCCGCGAGGCCCTGGGCCGCGAGGCCCTGGTTGATGAGGGTGGGCGTCTTGTCGAAGTAAGGAGCCTGAAGGACGGCCGAGAGGCCCGTGGGCATCTGCGGGCCCTCCAGCGCGACCTTTCCGGCATCATTCATCGTGATGGCGCTGAAGACCCCGGCCCCGGCGCCCATGCTGGTCCCCATGAGGACGAGACGCCCATCCCCGTAGGTATCCGCCGCCAGCTGCTGGGCGTAAGCGGCCACCGCCGCCACGTCGCGCGCCACGCCGAAGCCGCGGTCGATGCCGCCCTTGGAGCCCGAGCCGTAGCCCGCCCATTGGTGGTCCATGACCACGACGTCATGGCCTTGGCGGTTCAGGAGGTCGACCTGCTCGTAGAAGTTGCGGCCCGTCTGGAGGAAGCCCGGGGAAAGCACCACGACGGTGCCGGACGGCTCGCCGATCGGCTTCCAGTGCTGGGTGAAGAGGTCGCGCGGGGCGATCGCCTGCCCATCGACCGACCCCCTTGCGGGAACGACGGTATCCACGACGTCTTCGGGGCGGCGGCCGAAGCGGGTGAGGGCGATCGCCTTCTCGACGCGGAAACGCTCGAAATCCGGTACATCTCCCGCCTTGAGGGTCGACGTCGGCGTCCCCCAGCGCTCCTCCTGGGCCGTCACGAAGCGCTCGAGCCGTTCCTGCTCGTCCTGCGCCGACAGACCGGTCGCGGCCGCGGACTTCATGCGGTTCAAGGCCGGCTGACGGTCGAAGAACGAAGTCTCATCGAGTGAGCCCTTCGGCTTCTCCTCGTTGCCGTGGATCCCGTCCTTGTTGCCCAAGGCGTCCTGCATCGCGCCGTAGAGCGCTCCGACCTGAGAGCGTGTGCCGAGGTCCGGTATCTTCGTCATGCTGACTCCCTGGTCGCACCGCTTGGCGGGCGGGCATCGACCGGCAACGCGTGACCCCCATGGCCAGCGCTCTTGCGCGGATAATGAGTTATCGCCAAAACATCCGAAAACCTGCGTCCCGCTGACGCCTCACGCGGCCAAGACGGGGCTCATTCCTCGCGCATGTCGACGACGACCTTGCCCTTGGCGCGCCCTTTTTCGAGGTAGGCGAAGGCCTGGGCGATCTCCCGGAACGGAAAGACGCGATCGATCACGACCTCCAGCTCTCCCTGATCGATGAGGGCTGCGAGTTCCGCGAGCTCCGGAGCGCTCGGATGCATGAACTTGTAGCGGTAGCGCACGCCATGCGCGCGCGCCTGCTTGCGCAGCTTGAAGCTCGCCAGCCAGAACATGGCCGCCAGTCGCGGGCCCGCGTCGAGATCCTTCAGGGCGGTCTGGGGCTCGGGCATGCCGGCGATGGAGACCACCGTCCCGCCGCGCTTGACCACCGAGAAGCATTGTTCGAGGGTCTTGCCGCCGATCAGGTCCAGGGCTCCGTCCACGTCGCGGAGCACGTCCGAGAGTTCCTGGCGGGTGTAGTCGATGACCTCATCGGCTCCCATGCTGCGCACGAGAGCCTCTCCGCGGGGCGAAGCCGTCGTGACGACCGTGGCTCCCAGCCATTTGGCGATTTGGATGGCGAACGTGCCCACCCCTCCGGCGCCTCCGGTGATCAAGACGCGCATGTTCGGGCCCACGTGAAGCTCGTCGCGGAGGCATTGCATGGCCGTGAGGCCTGCCAGCGGGACGCCGGCCGCCTCGTGGAAATCCAGGGTCTCGGGCATCTTGGCCACGAGGGCCTCGTCGACGCAGGCGAGCTCGGCGAAGGCGCCGTAGGTTGTCTTGGCGACGCGCGCAAAGACCCGGTCTCCTGGGCGGAAGCGGGTCACGGCGGAGCCGACCGATTCGACGACGCCCGCGAGCTCGCTTCCGAGGATCAGGGGAAACGTGGGGCGCTGGATGAGCCTCAGTACGCCCTGGCGGAACTTGTAGTCGACGGGGTTGAGGCCTGCGGCCTGGACCCGGATCCGGAGGTCGCGGGGACCTGGCTGGGGAGCCGGGACGTCTCGCATCTCCATGGCTTCCGGGCCGCCGTACCGCGTGACGACCAGTGCGCGCATGCCGCCCCCTTTCGTTTGGCCCCCGGAGGGGTCTCGTCGATTCCGTCAGGCCATCTTACCGGGCCGCGCGCCGCCGGTCCAACGTTTGCTCGAAAGCCTCAAACCTCCCCGTGCGCCCTCCCGGCGCAAAAGGCCGTTCCCAGCCAGGTATGGGGATTTCCGGCCCAGCACCAGCCGAGTTTTGGGTGATTTTGGCTGATCCATAGGGCGGGAACGCGGCGATCGCCGGAGCGCGACCCCGCCAATGAGAAGCAATGGTTCTTCTTGAGCTTCTCGGGGAACTGCGTGAGCAGGGCGATGCCTTCCTCGAGGGTCAAAGGCGAGCGTTCCCGGGCCCGGATGGCGGCCAGCGCGTCATCCGGCGTGACGTTCCGGTACTCCGAGCCGGTTTCCAGGCCCAGGGCCAGGTAGGGTTCCTCCTCGGGCACGTCCAGGTCGGGAAGAGGCCTGAACGTCTCGAGGCCGCCGGGCTTGAAGTCGATGAAGCCCGCGCGCTCCTTGAGGGTGAGGAGGGGCATGGCGGCTTCCAGCGAGACCCAGCTGCGCGGGATGACCAGCACGAAGGGGACGAGCTCGTCTCCCGAGGGAAGCGCGAGGCCTTCGAGCGTGGAACGCAGGGGCGCGAGGCGCTCGGTGAAAGCCTCGACGGTCATACCGGCGAGCGCCGGGTAGCCTTTCGCGAGCAGGGTCTGAACCTGCCGATCGAAGTCGTCAAGGAACGTTTGCGCCATCATCGAGCCTCCTCTTCCAAACGGGGTTTTATACTATACACTGTATAATATAAATCTAACCAAGGAGGACGCATGAGCGTGGAGTTCAGTGGACGGGGGGATCCCCAGCAAACCTTGGCGCTGCTCTGGGGCGAGTCCCTCGGGTCGAAACGCGGCCCGAAGCGGCGCTTCAGCCTCGACGACGTGCTCCGGTCGGCCATCACGCTCGCCGATGAGCACGGGCTCGACGCGCTTACCATGCGCTCCTTGGCCGAGGCGCTGGGCGTCACCCCGATGACGCTCTACACCTACGTCCCCGGCAAGGCCGAGTTGCTGGATCTCATGGTGGATGCCGTTCACGGGGAGGACACGGACGCCGGGGGTCCCGAGGGGAAGCTGCGCGCGCGGCTGGAGGCGATCGCCCGCCAAAACCAGGAGCGCTACCGCCGGCATCCCTGGCTCCTGGAGGTCTCGCTCGCCCGTCCGGTTCTCGGGCCTCATGGCCTTGCCAAGTACGAGCGCGAGCTCGCGGCCCTCGACGGGGTCGGGCTCAGCGACCTCGAGATGGACGCCGTGCTGACCCTGGTCAACGGCTACGTCCACGGGGCGATGCGCAGCGCCCAATCGGCCGCCGAGGCCGTCCGCCGCACGGGCATGTCCGATGCGGAGTGGTGGCAGGCCTACGCCCCGCATCTCGCGGCGCGAATCGCCCCGGAGCGCTTTCCGCTCGCCTCACGCGTCGGGACCGCCGCGGGGCAAGCCCACGGCGGTCCCTTCTCAGCGGATCACGCGTTCGAGTTCGGCCTTCAACGCATCCTCGACGGCGTCGCGACGCTCGTCTCGAAAAGCCCGCAGGGCGATTAGCCGAGGGCCGACTCGATCGCCTTTACCAACTCCGGATGATCCGGCGTCACGCTGGGCGCAAACCGCGCCAGAACCTTGCCCTGGCGGTCGACCAGGAACTTCTCGAAGTTCCACATCACGTCACTGGGCTGCTCGTGCTTGATGCCGTAGCCGGCGAGCTTCTTGGCGAAGGTGTCGTCCCCGAGGTCGTCCGCCTTGGCGACGGCCTGGGTCAGCTCGCGGTAGAGGGGATGGATGCCCTCGCCCTTGACCACGATCTTCTCGAACATCGGGAACTGGACGCCGAAGGTCGTCCGGCAGAACTCCTGGATCTCCGCGTTGGTTCCCGGTTCCTGGGCTCCGAACTCGTTGGCGGGGAAGCCCAGGACCTCGAGGCCGCGGTCGCGATAGGTCTCGTAGAGCTTCTCCAGGGCGTCGTACTGGGGCGTCAGGCCGCACTTCGAGGCGACGTTGACGATCAGCAGGACCTTGCCCCGGTAGTCGCCCAGCGTGGTGGGGGTGCCATCGATGCGGTGGAGGGGGATCTCGTACAGCGAAACATTCTGCGTGGTCATGAGGATCCTTTCTCGAAGGGGGGAGGGATGGCGGAAAGCTTTGCCTTGACAAGCTCGGCGGGCGATCCCTATGGTGGATCGGATGGCGAGACAGATCGGTCTCCATCCTAGACCACGCTCCCCGCGAGAGCAATCCGGAGACGGATGCGGCCCGCCGCCGGGAGCTGGCCCGCGCATCACGCCGTGACCCCGCGCGGGTCGCTCGAAAGCAGGTAAAGTGATGATTCCCGTTTCCATACTCGATCTGGCCCCCGTGACCCAGGGCCACTCCGTCGCGGACGCGCTCCGAGACTCCCTCGAGCTGGCGCGCCACGCCGAGCGCTGGGGCTACCACCGCTTCTGGGTGGCCGAGCACCATAACTTCCCCGGCGTCGCGAGCGCGGCCACCTCGGTCGTGATCGGCTACCTCGCCGGTGGCACCTCGACGATCCGGGTAGGGGCCGGAGGCATCATGCTTCCCAACCACGCACCCCTGGTCATCGCCGAGCAGTTCGGCACGCTCGCGACCCTGTACCCGGGCCGCATCGACCTGGGCCTGGGACGCGCACCCGGCACCGATCAGCTCACGGCCCGCGCCCTGCGCCGCACCCTCAACGGCAGCTCCGACGAGTTCCCGCAGGACGTCCTGGAGCTTCAGGCCTACTTCCGGCCCGCCGTGCCCGGCCAGCTGATCCAGGCCGTTCCCGGCGCCGGAGTCGACGTTCCCCTCTGGCTCCTCGGCTCCAGCATGTTCAGCGCGCGCCTCGCCGCTCACCTGGGGCTGCCCTTCGCCTTCGCCTCGCACTTCGCTCCGGATTACCTCATGGCCGCCCTTCAGATCTACCGCGCCGAGTTCCAGCCTTCCGAAACCCTCGCCAAGCCTCATGCCATGGTAGCCCTCAACGTCTTCGCCGCGGATACCGAGGAGGAAGCCTGGCGCATCTCGACCTCGGTCCAGCAGAGCTTCGCGCAGATCCGCTCAGGCCGGCCCGGCTTGCTGCCGCCGCCCCTG
>Ga0180215_1000536_pt1 | contig 47652 bp, 10 predicted proteins | sample eDN3rd37CBELigBY_FD_128871 | JGI IMG/M metagenome (GOLD analysis project Ga0180215, IMG submission 128871) | Enriched backyard soil microbial communities from Emeryville, California, USA - eDNA 3rd pass 37_C BE-Lig BY (version 2) (version 2) | ecosystem: Environmental > Terrestrial > Soil >... | reverse complement strand
GCTGGCCGGCGAGGAGGTCGCGCGCGCCGCCTACTGGCGGGAGCACGTGCGGGCGCCGGTCCGCTTCGCCGACGGGCTCGCCACGCTGCGCGCCGAGGGGTGCACGGCGTTCCTCGAGGTCGGTCCCTCCCCGACCCTGCTGGGACTGGCCCGGCGCGGCCTCGCCGGAGACGGCGATACCCTCCACCTCCCCTCGCTTCGCCCGGGCCGCGGCGACTCGCAGCAGATGCTGGACAGCCTCGCCGCCCTCTACACGGCGGGCGCCGGCCCGGACTGGAGCGCCTTCTACGAGGGGCAATCCCGCGAAAGGGTCGCGCTCCCGACGTACCCGTTCCAGGGAGAGCGGTACTGGCCGGATACGAGCCGGGGCGAGTGGGTAAGGGTCGGGCAGGAGGACGCGGCCGAGCCGAGCGCGCCCGCCGACTGGCTCTACCAGCTCCTCTGGCGGACGACTCCCCGCGAGCCGCTCCTGGAGACGGAGGGCGCCCCGGAGCCCGGCCACTGGCTGATCCTGGCGGACCGGGGCGGCCACGGCGCGGCGCTGGCGCGAGACCTGGAAGCGCAGGGCGACGGCTGCACCCTGGTCATGCCCGGCGAGGGACTTTCGTCGGGGAGCACACGCGAGCGGCAGGTCGATCCGGCCGATGCCGGCGCGCTTCTTACGCTCGTCGTCGAAGCGATGGCGGGCGAGCGGCCGCTGCGGGGAGTGCTCCACCTGTGGAGCCTGGACGTTCCCTCCGAGGCCGGCCTGGATGCGCTCGCGCGAGCCCAGGCGCTGGGGAGCGCCGCGGTGCTGCCGCTGGCGCAGGCGCTTGCATCGGGCGCGAGCCGCACCTCCGCCGGGCTGCCGCGCCTCTGGGTGGTCACCCGCGGAGCACAGGCGGCGGGATCGGGGCCGACGCCCGCGGGCGGGGCGCTGCAGGCACCCCTGTGGGGGCTGGGCAAGACCATCGCGCTCGAACACCCGGAGTTCTGGGGAGGGCTGGTCGATCTCGACCCGGAGGGCGGCCCCGTCGAGGAGGAGAGCGCGAACCTGCTCGCGGAGATCCTGCGGGCCGACGGCGAGCAGGAGATCGCCTTCCGTCGCGGGGAGCGGCAGGTGGCCCGCGTGGTGCCCGCCCGGGAGGGAATCGTCCCGCCGCAGTGCTATCGTCCCCGCCTGGATGGCGCCTATCTCGTCACCGGCGGCCTCGGCGGACTCGGGCTCGAAGTCGCCCGCTGGCTCGCCGAGCAGGGCGCGCGGCGGCTGATCCTGCTCGGACGCATGCCGCTTCCCCCGCGCGCCGCCTGGAGGCAGGTGGAAGCCGGCCGCCTGGCCGGGCAGGTCCAGGCCATCCTCGAGCTGGAGGCGCTCGGCGCCAGCGTCCACACGGCCGCGGTCGACGTCGGCGACGAAGCTCGGCTCCGCGCCTTCCTCACCGCCTACGCGGACGAGGGCTGGCCGCCGATCCGGGGTGTGGTCCACGCCGCCGGCATCGGCCAGGACGTCACGCTGCAGCAGATGGACACCGCCGAATTGCAGGCCGTCCTGCATTCCAAGGTCCGCGGAGGCTGGCTGCTTCACCACCTGCTGCGGGATGCACCGCTGGATTTCTTCGTCTGCTTCTCCTCGGTATCCTCCCTTACCGGTTCGAGCCGGCTGGGCGGGTACGCCGCGGCCAATGCGTTCCTGGATGCGCTCGTGCATCACCGCTGCGGCCTCGGGCTGCCGGGGCTGACGATCAACTGGGGTCCCTGGGCCGACGTCGGCATGGCCGCCCTGGCCGACCTGGACGAGCAGCAGGCGCGGACCGGCATGGGAAGCATCCCGCCCCGGCAGGGCGTCGATCTCCTCGGCCGCCTGCTCACGCAGGGCGAGCCCCAGCTCGGTGTCATTCCCATTTCACCGAGCCGTCTGCGCCGCCTCTTCCCGACCCACGTTCCCTGGCTCGCCGAGCTGCCGCTGGAAGAGGCGTCGGTGGATCACGCCGACGGGCAGGCGGCCGGCGAGCGCATCCTGGCCGCGGCCGGCGAGGAACGCCGGGGCCTGATGCTGGACCACCTGCGCCGCCGCGTCGCCCGCGTCACGCTGACCGACCCCGGGACGATCGCGGTCGAGCACAGCGTCATGCAGCTGGGGATGGATTCGCTCATGATCATGGAACTGGTCAGGGACCTGGGTCGAGACCTGCGCCTGACCCTCTATCCCCGGGAGATCTTCGAGCGGCCCTCCCTCGCGGCCCTCGGGGACCACCTGCTCGTCGAGCTGGAAAAAGCGAACGGGGGCGCTCACCAGTCCGACCCGCTCGCGCCGGCCGTCGCGCCTGCCCGCCCGTCGGCCGTCACGCTGCCCACGATCCGCCCGGGCCCGCGCGGCGGCGTTCTTCCCCTTTCGTTCGCGCAGCAGCGGCTCTTCTTCCTTCATCAGCTCGAGCCGGGTGCCTCGACGTACAACATGCCTGTCGTCATCCGGTTGAGCGGTACGCTCGACGCGTCGGCGCTCGAGGAGAGCGTGCGGGTCGTCCTGCAGCGCCACGAGTCGCTGCGATCCAACCTGGTTCTCCGCGACGGCGCGCCATACCAGGAGATCGCGCAGCTCCAGGGTTTCGCGCTGCCCGTGGACGACCTTTCGGCCGTGCCGGCGCAGGCGCGGGAGGCGAGCGTGCGCGAGCGGATCCGCGACGAGGTGCGGCGCCCGTTCGACCTGGGGCGCGACCTGAAGCTGCGCGCCCGCCTGCTGCGGGTGAGCGAGAAGGAGCACGTGCTGGTGCTGACCGTCCACCACGTCGCGTCCGACGGGACCTCGCTCGGCATCCTGGTGCACGAACTGGCCACGCTGTACGAGGCGTTTTCGGACGGCGAGCTGCCGGAGCTTCCACTGCTGCCCATCCAGTACGCGGATTACGCACTCTGGCAGAGGAAGCACCTGCAGGGCGCGGCGCTCGACGATCAGCTCGCCTACTGGAAGCGGCAGCTCATGGACGCGCCGGTGCTCGACCTGCCGACGGATCGTCCGCGGCCGGCCCACTCGACGCACCGCGGTGCGAGCGAGTCGATGCTGCTCCCGGCCCGGCTTTCGGAACGGCTCGTCCGGCTGAGCCGACAGGAGAACGTCACGCTCTTCATGACGCTGCTCGCGGGATTCCAGCTGCTGCTGTCGCGCCTCTCGGGACAGGACGACGTGGTGGTCGGCACACCCATATCCGGGCGCCACCAGGGGGGCACCGAAGGGCTGATCGGGCTCTTCCTCAACAACCTGGCGCTGCGAACCGACCTCGCCGGCGATCCCCCCTTCCGCGAGCTGCTGGAGCGCGTGCGCGAGACGACGGTGGACGCGTACGCCAACCAGGACATCCCGTTCGAAAAGCTGATCGAAGAGTTGCAGCCCGCGCGGGACCTCAGCCGCACGCCGTTCTTCCAGGTGCTCTTCAACATGCTGCCGGCCCGCGCCGACGAGCGCCTGCGGTTCGGAGAGGCGGCCGCCGAGTTCGTGGACATCGACGAGGACGCCAAGTTCGACTTCACGCTTTACGTGGCCGAGGGTTCGGCGCTCCGGCTGCAGCTGGTCTACAACACGGACCTTTTCGACACCGGGCGCATGCGGGAGCTGCTGCGGCAGTACGCGTCGCTGCTGGAAGCGGCGGCGCGCGAGCCGCGGAGGCGCATCTCCACCCTGCCGCTGCTCACGGAGGCGGAGCGCGCCGGGCCGCCGCTCCACCTGCCGCGGATCGCTCCCGGTCCCTCGTTCGCCGAGTTCCCCGCCGAGGCGCTGGAGCGCTCGCTCGGCGCGCGCTTCGCCGGGCAGGTCGCGCGTGCCCCGCAGGCGATCGCGGTCGAGACCGCGCGGCACCGCTGGAGCTACGCGGAGCTGGAGCGCCGCGCCAACCAGGTGGCGCACGCGATCCTGCGTCTCTGCGGAGCCGGGGAGGGGCGCGTGGCGCTTCTCCTGGAGCACGATGCCCCCATGCTCGCCGCCCTGCTCGGCGCGCTCAGGGCCGGCAAGGCGTACGTGCCGCTGGACCCGTCCTTCCCCCCGGAGCGCCTGCGCCGCCTCCTTCACGACGCCGGGGCCGGCGCTCTCCTGACGCAGGACTCGCTCGTCGTCGGGGCCCGCGCCTGGGCGGACGGGACGCCGCTGCTGGAGATGGAGGAGATCGAGGCGGGGGAGAGCGGGCAGACGGTGGACCTGGAGGTCCCTCCCTCCACGCCGGCCTACATCCTTTACACCTCCGGCTCGACGGGCGAGCCGAAGGGAGTGGTGCAGAGCCATCGCAACGTGCTTCACCACATCCGTACCTACACCAACCGCCTGCGGCTCGGAGCCGGGGACCGTCTTAGCCTGCTCTCGTCGTACGGGTCCGATGCGGCGGTGATGGACATCTTCGGCGCGCTTCTCAACGGAGCCGTGCTCTGCCCCATCGACCTGAGGGGCGACGCGGCCGGCGGGCTCCCCGGGCAGATCGCCGGCCGGGGCATCACCGTATACCACTCCACGCCCACGGTGTACCGGCACCTGCTGTCCGGGTCGGGCGGAGGCGAGGATCTCTCGCGTATCCGCCTGGTGGTGCTGGGCGGCGAGGAGACGACGGCGCGCGACGTGGAGCTGTTCCGCGGGCGCTTCGCGTCCGAGGCGCTGCTGATCAACGGGATGGGCCCGACGGAGTGCACGCTGGCGCTGCAGCAGGTCGTCGGCCGGGAGACGGAGCTGCCCGGGGGGAGGGTGCCGGTGGGCTCGGCGGTCGAGGGGGTGGAGGTACTGCTGCTCAACGCGGCGGGCGAGCCGGTCGAGACCTACGCCACCGGAGAGATCGTGCTGCGCAGCGCGTACCTGGCGCTGGGCTACCGGGGGCGCGAGGACCAGACGCGCGCGGCCTTCGCGCCGGATCCGGACGGTGGAGAGCGGCGCATCTACCGAACGGGCGACCTGGGGAGGCGGCTTCCCGACGGGCGCATCGTCTTCGTGGGCCGAAAGGACTTCCAGGTCAAGATCCGAGGCAACCGCGTCGAGACGGGCGAGATCGAGAGCGCGTTGCTGCGATGCACGGGGGTGCGGGAGGCGGTGGTGCTGACGCGAGAGGTCGCATCCGGCGGTCGGCAGCTGGTCGCTTACCTGGCCCTGGATCCGGGCTCCGCCCCGGCGCTTTCCGAGCTGCGCGACCACCTGCGCGCGATCCTCCCGGAGCACATGGTGCCGGCCGGCTTCGTCACGGTCGAGCGTCTGCCGCTGACCCGCAGCGGCAAGGTGGACCGTCGCGCCCTCGCCGCTCTGGAGCCGGAGCCGCTCGCCGCGGTCGCGGACTTCGTCGCCCCGACGACCCCGATGGAGCGCCTGATCGCGGAGATCTGGCGGGATCTCCTGCAGGAAGAGCGGATCGGCGTGCGGGACAACTTCTACGATCTCGGCGGGCACTCGCTGCTCTCCATCCGGTTCGCCTCCCGCTTCCAGGAGGCCACGGGGATCCGGATCGACCTGCGGGAGGTGACCTACCAGACGCTCGGGCAGCTCGCCGCGACGTACGCGGAGAGGGTCGCGGTGCCGTCCTCACCGTCGCGCTGGTCGGCGCTGGTCGCGACGGTCCGGGGCCGGATACAGCGAGCGGTGGCCGAAGACCCCGGCACCTGAGAGCCGAAGGACCCGAACACGACGCCGATCTCCCGGTCGGCGCTCCCCCATCCGCGGAGTGAGCGGGCATGGACGTGATCACGGCCAGGAGAGAGCGCGTGCCGATCTACTTCGGCTCCGCGGAAAGCGCGTTGTTCGGGTGCTACCATCCGCCCTCCACGGGGACCGCGAGGGACTGCGCGGTCGTCCTCTGCCATCCGTTCGGACAGGAATACATCCGCGCCCACCGCTCCTTCCTGCAGCTCGCGAAACGGCTGACGGGACGGGGTTTCCCCGTGCTCCGCTTCGACTTCTTCGCCTGCGGCGACTCCGCCGGGGAGACCGAGGAGGGGCGGGTCGAGCGATGGGCGGACGACGTGGGGACGGCGATCGAGGAAGCCCGGTCCCGGTCGGGCCGGGAGCGGATCTGCCTGGTCGGGCTTCGCCTGGGCGCCGCGCTGGCGGCGACCGCCGCCGCCGCGCGCGGCGACGTCGACTCGCTGGTCCTGTGGGATCCGGTGGTCCGGGGCGTCGATTACCTCGCCGAGCTGGAGTCGCTGCAGGCGGAGCTGCTGCGGTTCGAGTACGTGAACCCGCCGGAGGGTCAGACGGGCGTCGCGGAGGAGGCGCTGGGGTTCCCCCTCACCCCCGAGCTGCGCCGGGGGCTCCGGGGGATCGACCTGCTCTCCCTCGGCCGCGCGCCCGCCCGCCGCGTCCTCGTGGTCGAGAGCGGCCGGCCGGCCGGCGTCGAGCAGCTGGCCGGCCGGCTCGCGCGCACGGTCCCGCACTTCGAGCACAGGCACCTCCCGGAGCGGAAGGTGTGGCTGGCGGAGCCGTTCCGGGGGATCGTCCCCCACCCGCTCATCGAGGCGGTGGTCGCCTGGACGGCGCAGGTGCACTCGTGAGGGAGTCCGCGGTGAGGTTCGGGGAAGGGCGCGCGCTCATCGGGGTGCTCGCCGAACCCGCGCCGGTTTGGGGCGACGACGAGCTGCCGGGGGTGATCTTCCTCAACGGCGGGCTGGTGCATCGGGTGGGGACCAGCCGTCTCCACGTCACCCTGGCGAGACGACTGGCTGCCCGGGGGCTGCCGGCCCTCCGCTTCGACCTTTCGGGGATCGGCGACAGCGAGCCCTCGGCGGATGCTCTCTCGCCCGCACGACGGTGGACGGCGGAGACCCGCAGGGCGATGGACTTCCTGGAAGCCGAGGCCGGCGCCACGCGCTTCCTGCTGATCGGCCACTGCAGCGGCGCCGCCGTCTCGTACCAGACCGCGGCCGAGGACGCCCGAGTCGCCGGCATCGGGCTGCTCAACCCGCCGGGGCCGGTGCTGCCGCGTCACTTCCTGCGGACCTTTGCCTCGCACCCCAGCAGCTGGCGCCGGTTGTTCGCGCGCAGGGCGCGGCTCGGAGACCAGCTCGGGCGGCTGCTGTGGCGCCCGCGGACCCCGGCGCGCGAGGCCCCGCACGACGCGCTCGGCGGCCTGCGTGCGCTCGCGGAACGGGGGATCGGCCTGCTCCTGGTATACTCCGAGTGGGACCCGGGGTACGACTACTACCAGCACGTTCTCCGCCGGGGCGTCGAGGGCGCCGCGTGGAGCGGGCGGGTCCGCATCGAGGTCGTGCCGGGCGCGGACCACGTGCTCAGCCTCGTGAGCCACCAGAAGCGGGTCGTCGGAATCGTGGAAGACTGGGCGGCGCGGATATGCGGGCTTCGCGAGCCGGAGCCGGCATCGAAGCGGCCCCTCCCGGCGGAGCCCGTCGCGGAGGCGCCATGAGCGGCCTGCGCTTCTGCATGGTCACGACCTTCTATCCCCCCCACCATTTCGGGGGCGACGCGGTGAGCGTGCAGCGGTTCTCGCGCGCGCTGGCGCGCCGCGGCCACCATGTCGTCGTGATCTACGACGTGGACGCCTTCAAGACCCTTCACGACGGGCCCGAGCCTGCGGTGCCGCCGGAGGAGGACGGGATCGAGGTCGTCCGGCTGCGCAGCCGCCTGGGCACCCTCTCGTCGCTGCTCACCCACCAGGTCGGCCGGCCCGTCGTCCACGAGTCCACGATCCGGAAGATCCTGGGGGCCGGCAACTTCGACGTCATCAACTTCCACAACGTGTCCCTGGTCGGGGGGCCGGGCGTCCTTTCCGCCGGCACGGGCCTGAAGGTGTACACCGCGCACGAGCACTGGCTCGTCTGCCCGAACCACGTGCTCTGGCGGCACGGCCGGGAGGCCTGCACCGGAAAGGAGTGCACCCGCTGCGTGATCCGCGAGGGGCGTCCCCCCCAGCCCTGGCGCTACACGGCGTACCTGGAGCGGCAGCTCCGGCACGTGGACCTGTTCCTGGCGATGAGCGAGTTCAGCCGCGACAAGCACCACGAGTTCGGCTTCCCCTTTCCCATGCAGGTCCTCCCCAACTTCCTCCCCGACCCGGAGCCGGAGGAGCCGGCCACGTGGAGCGAACGGCCACAGCAGCGGCCCTACTTCCTCTTCGTGGGCCGGCTGGAGCGGATCAAGGGGCTCGACGACGTGATCCCGGTGTTCGATTCCTATCCGGACGCCGACCTGCTGGTCGCCGGGGACGGCGACCACGCCCCCGCGCTGAAGCGGCTGGCGGCGGGGAACCCGCGCGTGAAGTTTCTCGGCCGCGTCCCGCTCGCGGACCTTCCGCGGTACTACCGTCACGCCGTCGCGGCACTGGTGCCCTCGGTATGCTTCGAGAGCTACGGCATCGTGCTGATCGAGGCGTTCCGGTACGGGACCCCGGTGATCGCGCGGCGCATCGGCCCGTTTCCGGACATCGTGGAGCGCGCCGGCGGGGGGGAGCTGTTCACCACGCCGGCGGAGCTGCGCCGCTCGCTGCACCGTCTCCAGCACGACGGGGAGCTGCGAAGACGGCTGGGCGGGGCGGGGTACCAGGGATTTCTGCGCCACTGGTCGGAAAGCGCCGTGATTCCCCGCTATCTCGACCTGCTCCACGACGCGATGGACCGGAAGCGCTCGGAGCGCGCCGGCTCGGTGAGGGAGGCCCCGCAGCCGGTGGCTGCCGGCGCGGGGTACGTGTGAGATGCCCGTCCGTGGAGAGCCGATGCGGGCGATCCTGACCTATCACTCGGTGGACGATTCGGGATCGGTCGTTTCCATCGACGAAGCGGCGTTCCGTCGGCACGTGCGCTGGCTGGCCTCCGGGCGCGTGCGGGTCACCGGCGTCACGGAGCTGCTGGACCTGCCGACCTCCGCCGACGGGATCGCGCTCACCTTCGACGACGGGTTCGCCAACTTCGCCTCGGTCGCCTGGCCGCTCCTGCGCGACCACGGCCTTCCCGCGACGCTCTTCATCGCGACGGACTTCGTCGGCCGCAGCAACGACTGGGCGCGCAGGGGGCACGCCATCCCCCGCCTTCCCCTTCTCGACTGGGACGAGATCGGCCGCCTGGCGGAGGAGGGCGTGGCGATCGGGTCTCACAGCCGGACGCATCCCGACCTCCGGGCGCTCCCGGAGGTCGTCCTGGCGGAGGAGATCGAGGGCGCGGCGAGCCGGATACGCAGCGAGGTCGGCACCGCTCCGACCGTCTTCGCGTACCCATTCGGGCTGCTGGACGACGCGGCCGTTGCAGCCGTACGGTCAGCCCATGCGCTGGCGTGCACCGCCGAGCTGCGCGCGCTGCGGGACCACGAGGATCCCTGCCGCGTCCCCCGTCTCGATTGCCTCTACTTCCGTCGTCCCGGTACCCTGGAGGCATGGGGAACCGGGCGCTTCCGCGGGCGGCTGCGACTACGCGCCGGGCTGCGACGCCTGCGCGGCGCGTTTGTCTGAATTGCCGCAGAAGGAGGCCGACCGGTCGTTGACCGCCGCGGCGGGGATGATGTACACGCGCCGCAGGCCGGGAGAGATCCGGGCGATGGAAGCCACCCGGTCCGGTGGGTACTGGCTCGGGTACGCCGCCGTCAGCCGTACCGCGAAGTTCCACGCGGTTTCGCCGGAGGGCATGACGCGGTTGGCGTCGTAGGTCAGCAGGCCCGGCTCCTGGAGAAACGGGGCGGGTCCGAGAATCCCCCTGTCGAGCGTATCCTCCGTGCGGGTGCCGATCTCGGAGAAGAGCACCTCCGGGGCGGAGCCGGAGCGCGATAGCGCCATCAGCACCAGCTGCGGGGTGAGCAGGTGCTCGGGGTGGCAGGAACTCCCGTGACGCGGGTCGTGGATGATCACCACGTCGGGCTGGATGTCGCGCAGCGCCCGCACGAACAGGTCGGCGATCCGGTTCGCGTCGCCGACCGCGCCCTGCCATGCCCGCAGTACCGCGCTGGTGAGACCCTCCGGGTCGGAGGTGTTGGGGAGCAGCGGCTGCAGGTGTACGGCGCGCGCGTTCAGGATGCCCGCGGCCGCCCGGTGCTCCGCGATCCGTATGACGGCCGGATCCAGCCCGCTGTCGCAGGGGCCGTAGGGACACCATGCCCGCCCGTCTGTGGCCAGGAGCAGCGTGCAGCGGGCGCCCCGGTACACGCACGCTTCCCCCAGGAGGGGGGCGAGGGAGACCTCGTCGTCGGCATGCGGTGCGATCCAGGCGACCCGCCGGTTCGCCAGCTTCTCGATCAGCGGATCGGCGGGCACCCCCCGGGGCGTTGCGGGATCTTTCCCGCATCCCATGAGGATGCCGAGCCCGAGAAGGATGCCCGCCCGGAGCAGCTGAGGAGGCAGAATCATGACTGCAAGCGGTCGTGGGTTCCGAGTACTACCGGGGTCCCCGTCCACTCTCCAAGGTGTGACCGGAGGGCGCAACCTGCAAGCGAAATCGTACAAAGGTGTGAAGGTCTGCGCCCCGGGTTGCAGTGAACCCCGGATCCTTCACCGGCGGCGCGTGGCGACCGATCCCGAGTCGGCCGGGGTGGTGCAGAACGCGAGCAGAGGCACTGAGGCGATCCTCGGCCTCGCATGAAGCCGGCTGTGTCGCTCTCATGTGGATGGGCGGCACACGAACGGCGGTCATGGCCGTCTGCTCGATGAGGAGCCGCTCCGGGCGCTGGAGAAGCCATGCGCCGCCGGTTCACCCCGGAGTAGGACCGAGGTGGCGCGCTGGATGAGTGAGTAGCTGGGGCGGATCGGGACGGAGGGGGCGCGGCAGGCCCTGCTGGGCAGGGCGGAGGTGGAGGAGGACGCGAGGGTGCGGAACGAGGTCGCGCTGGCATTCCAGGAGCCCACGCACGTCGAGTGGCACCGGCCGGAACGGACAACTCACTCCGTGCCTGACGCCATCGACCACCACTCGATGCATTCCGGTGCAGCGTGAGGGCGATCTCCCTGGTCTCTCCGTCGTTCACGGACAGCATATTTAGCGACGTGTATTGACGCATTCCGCCGTCCTGTAGATACTCCAGCGGATACCGGTCCGCTTCGAGACCGACATCCATCGAACCGCGGTGCCGTAGCGCGCGGCCGGCCGATTCACCCGGCCGCCCCCGCGCACGGAACCTCCGCCGACGACCTCCAGGACAACGGGTCTGCCACCCCCGATGCCGAACCCAACCGGGGTATCCTCACTCGTAGAACTTCTCCGTCTCCGCGCGGGCGAAGACCCGGATCGGCGCGCTTACACCTTCCTGCAGAACGGGGAGGTGGAGGAAGGCCACCTCACCTACGGCGACCTCGACCGGCGCGCCCGTGCCGTCGCTGCCCGCCTGCAGGCGCTGAACGCGCGGGGGGAGCGCGCGCTCCTCCTCTACCCGCCGGGGCTTGAATACGTCGCCGCGCTCTTCGGCTGCTTCTACGCCGGGGTGACCGCGGTGCCGGCGTACCCGCCGCGCCGCAACAAGGCGGATCCGCGCCTGCAGGGCATCGTGACCGACTGCCGGCCCACGCTGGCGCTCTCCACGCGGGAGCTGCTGGGCGAGGCGGAGCGGCTGTGCGCCCACACCCCGGAGCTGACCGGGCTCCGCTGGATGGCGACGGAAGACGTGCCCGACGCGGAGGCGGATGGGTGGCGCGAGCCGGACGCCTCCGGCGACACGCTCGCCTTCCTGCAGTACACCTCGGGCTCGACGGCCGCGCCCAAGGGGGTGATGGTCTCGCACGGCAACCTGCTGCACAACTTCGCACTCATCGAAGAGTTCTGCGGCTACACCCCCGAGACCCGCTCCGTGATCTGGCTCCCGCCGTACCACGACATGGGGCTGATCGGCGGGATCCTCCAGCCGCTCTACACCGGGTACTGGGCGGCGCTCTTCTCTCCCGTGGCCTTCATCCAGCGGCCGGCGCGCTGGCTGGAGGCCGTCACGCGCTACCGGGCCACCAGCAGCGGCGGGCCCAACTTCGCCTACGAGCTGTGCGTCCACGCCGTCCGCCCGGAGGAGCGGGAGGGGCTGGACCTGAGCCGCTGGGAGATCGCCTTCAACGGCGCCGAGCCCGTCCGGCACGAGACGCTTCGCGCCTTCACGGAGAGCTTCGCGCCGAGCGGGTTCCGGGCGGGGGCGTTCTATCCCTGCTACGGCCTGGCCGAGGCGACGCTGATGGTGACCGGCAGCCGCCCTGCGGAGCCGCCGGTGGTCCGCGCGGTCGACGTGGACGCGCTGGGCGAGGGTGCCGTGCGCCACGCCCCGGAGGGGCGCTACCGCCTGGTGGGGAGCGGACGGAGCGCGCCGTCGCAGCGGGTGGCGATCGTGGACCCGGAGACGCTGCGAGAGTGCCCGCCCGACCGGGTGGGCGAGGTGTGGGTGGCGGGCCCGAGCGTGGCGAGCGGGTACTGGGGACGGCCGGAGGAGACCACCGAGACCTTCGCCGGCTACGAGGCCGGGACGGGCGAGGGGCCCTTCCTCCGCACCGGCGACCTGGGCTTCCTGGACCGCGGCGAGCTGTACGTCACCGGCCGCCTCAAGGACCTGGTCGTCATCCGCGGGCGCAACCACTATCCGCAGGACATCGAGCAGACCGCGCAGCGCAGCCACGAAGGGCTGCGCGCGGGGAGCTGCGCGGCCTTCGGCGTGGACGAGGACGGGGAGGAGCGCCTGGTGGTGGTGCAGGAGGTCTCGCGCCACGCGGCACGGGTGGACGTGGAGGAGGTCGCGGAGTCGATCCGCCGCGCGGTGGCGGCCGAGCACGGGGTGCAGGTGCACGCGGTGGCCGTGGTGCGTCCCGGCGGCGTGCCGAAGACCACCAGCGGCAAGGTCCAGCGGCGGGCCAGCAGGGCCCGGTACCTCGCGGGGGAACTTCCCCTTGTGGGGGTGAGCGTCCGCGAGGAGGGGAGGGAAGCGGCCCCGCGCACCGCTACCGCGGGGATCACCCGCGAGGCGCTGGAGGCGGCCTCGGCGGGAGAGCGGCAGGCGCTGGTGGAAGCGCTGCTGGTGGAGCAAGCGGCGCGGGCGCTCGGGGTGGACCCCGACCGGGTGGACCGGGGGCAGCCGCTGGTGGCGCTGGGGCTGGATTCGCTGGGCGCCATGACGCTGAAGGGCGCGCTGGAGGCGAGCCTCGGCGCCGCGGTGCCGATCTCCTCGCTGCTGGACGATACACGCATCGACCGCCTGGCCGCGGCACTGTTGGAGGAGGTGTTCCTTGCGGACGCCGCATCGCCCGCGGGAGAGGCGCCGGCCGACGGCGACGCGCCCCTCTCCTTCGCCCAGGAGCGCCTCTGGTTCCTGGACCGGCTGCAGCCCGGGAGCGCCGCGTACAACCTGGCCGGCGCGGTCCGCCTGTACGGAGAGGTGGACGTGTCCGTGCTCCGGCGCAGCCTGGAGGAGACGGTGCGCCGGCATGACGTCCTCCGCACCGCCTTCGCCGAGGCCGGCGGGCGGCCCGTGCAGAGGGTCCTCTCCGCCGGGGTGATGCCGCTCCCGGAGGTGGACCTGTCGGGCGTGTGCCTGGAGGAGCGGGAAGCGGCGGCGCGGCGCGTGGCGAAGGAGGTGGCGCGGACCCCGTTCGACCTGGAGGCGGGGCCCCCGTTCCGCGCGCGGCTGCTGCGCCTGGGGCGCGACGAGTGCCTGCTGGTGCTGGCGATGCACCACGTCGTCGGCGATGGGGGATCCGCAGGGGTGCTGGTCCGGGAGCTGGGCGCCCTCTACCCCGCGCTCCTCGCCGGGGAGCCCTCCCCCCTTCCGCCGCTTCCCACTCGGTACGCGGACTGGGCGCTCCGGCAGCGCCAGGCGCTACGCGACGGGGCCGTCGAGTCGCAGCTCGCCTACTGGCGGGAGCGCCTGCGCGGGGTGGCGCCGCTCCCGCTCCCCACCGACCATCCGCGCCCGGCCGTGCCGAGCTACCGGGGGGCGACCCACCGCTTCGAGGTCCCCTCCGGGGTGATGGACGGGGTGCGCTCGCTCGCCCGCCGTGAGGGTGCGACCCCCTTCATGGCGCTCCTGGCCGCCTGGGACCTCCTCCTCGCCCGCTATGCCGGGGAGGGCGACGTGGCGGTGGGGACCACCCTCTCCAGCCGCAACCGGCCGGAAGTCGCCGGGCTCGTGGGGCTGTTCGTGGACACCCTGGTGCTGCGGGTGGAGGTGGTCCCGGAGGAGGGTTTTCGCGCGCTGCTGGCGCGGGCTCGGGCGGCGGCGCTGGAAGCCTTCGCCCGGCGGGACGTGCCCTTCGAGCGGCTGGTGGAGGAGGTGCAGCCGGAGCGCGACCTGAGCCGGAACCCGCTCTTCCAGGTGATGCTCGCGCCGCAGGTGGCCTTCCCGGAGCCGGTGGAGGTGCCGGGTGCGACGCTGGTCCCGGAGCCGCTGGACGGGGGCTCCTCGATCCTCGACCTCACCCTCTACACCTGGGAGCGGAGCGGGGGAGGACTCGGGGCGGCGCTGGAGTACGCCACCGACCTGTTCGAGGCCGCCACGGTGGAGCGCATGGCGGCGCACCTCGGGGAGGTGTTGCGCGCCGTGGCTTCCGCGCCGGACCTCGCCGTGGCGGAGGTCCCGTTCCTCCTCCCGGCGGAGAGGGCGCGGATCCTGGAGGAGTGGGCCGGCACCTCTTGCCCGTCTCCAGAGCGCTGCCTCCACGAGCTTTGCGCGGAGCAAGCGGCCCGTACCCCGGATGCGGTGGCAATCCGCTTCGAGGGCCGCGAGACCACGTACGCGGAGCTGGAGCGGAGCGCGAACCGTCTGGCCCACCACCTCCGCGCGCTCGGGGTGGGGCCGGAGGTGCGGGTGGGACTCTGCGTGGAGCGCACCCCGGACATGGTGGCGGCGATGCTGGGCGTGCTCGCGGCGGGGGGCGCTTACGTCCCGCTCGATCCCGCCTACCCGGCGGGGCGCCTGGCGTACATGCTGGAGGACGCGGGCGCGGCCCTGGTGGTGGCGCACTCGTCCGTGGCGGATCGGCTCCCGGCGGGCGTCCCACAGGTGCTCCTGGACGCGGAGGCGGAGCGCATCGCGTCGAGGCCGGACACGGCCCCGGTCTCCGGAGCGGTGCCGGAGAACCTGGCGTACACCATCTACACCTCCGGCTCCACCGGCCGCCCGAAGGGGGTGCTGGTGGAGCACCGCAGCGCCTCGGAGATCGTGCGCTTCCTCCGTGACGCGGCGCGCTCCGGGGACGCCGCCGTCCTTGCCTCCACCTCCATCTCCTTCGACGTCTCGGTGGGGGAGATCTTCGGCACGCTCTGTCGGGGCGGGACGCTGGTCCTGGTGGAGAACGCGCTGGACCTCCCGCGCGTCGCGGACGAGGGCGTCCAGCTGGTGGTGACCGTACCGGGCGCGGCCGCCGAGCTGCTGAAGAGCGGAGGGATCCCGCCGAGCGTGCGGACCTTCCACCTGGCCGGGGAGGCGCTTCCCGCCTCGCTTGTGCGGGACCTGTACGCGCTCCCTTACGTGGAGCGGGTGCTGAACCTGTACGGCCCCACGGAGGACACGGTCTACTCCACGGGGTGCGAGGTCGGGCGGGGGGCGGAGCGGGTGAGCATCGGCCGGCCCGTCGCGGGCTCCCGCGCGTACGTGCTCGACCCGGCCCGAAGCCCCGTGCCCGTGGGCGTCGCGGGGGAGCTGTGCCTGGGGGGAGGCGGTACCGCGCGCGGCTATCACGACCGCCCCGGCCTGACCGCGGAGAGGTTCGTCCCCGACCCGTTCTCGCCGGAGCCCGGCGCGCGGATGTACCGCACCGGCGACCGGGTCCGCTGGCTGTCCCACGGCGAGCTGGAGTACCTCGGCCGGCTGGACCAGCAGGTCAAGGTGCGCGGCGTCCGCGTCGAGCCCGGAGAGGTGGAGGCCACCCTGCTCCGGCACCCGGCCGTGCGGCGCGCCGTGGTGGCGGCCCGTGACGACCGCGCCGGGGAAGCGCGGCTGGTCGCGTACGTGGTCCCGGCGGAGGGCGATCCCCCGACCGCGGACGAGCTGCGCGCCTGGCTGCGGCGCACCCTCCCCGAGCCGATGGTCCCCGCGGCGTTCGTGGCGCTGGACGCCCTGCCGCTCACCCCCAGCGGCAAGGTGGACCGCCGAGCCCTCCCCGAGCCGGAAGCGGAGGTAGGGACGGTCGTGTCGGCGCGCACGCCGACGGAAGAGGTGCTGGCGGGGATCTGGGCGGAGGTGCTTGAAGTGGAGCGGGTGGGGGTGGAGGAGAGCTTCTTCGACCTGGGCGGACACTCGCTCCTCGCGACGCAGGTGGTCGCGCGGGTGTGGCAGGTGTTCGGGGTGGAGGTGCCTCTGCGCACGCTCTTCCAGGCGCCCACGGTGGCCGCGCTGGCCGGGCGCGTCGAGTCGCTGCGCGGTGCCGGGACCGCTGCCGCGCCGCCGCTGGATCGGGTCCCGCGGACGGAGGAGATGCCGCTCTCCTTCGCGCAGCAGCGGCTGTGGCTGGTGGACCGGCTGGAGCCGGGGAGCGCCGCGTACAACATGGCGGGCGCGCTTCGCCTGCGCGGCCCGCTGGACCGGGACGCGCTCCGCGCGAGCCTGGACGCGCTGGTGGAGCGCCACGAGGCGCTGCGCACCACCTTCCCGGAGCGGGACGGCGAGCCCGTGCAGGCGATCCACCCGGCCGCGCCCGTCGCGCTGGAGGAGACGGACCTGGGGAGCCTGCCGGAGACGGAGCGGGAGGCCGAGGCCGAACGGCTCGCCTCGGAGGAGGCGCAGCGCCCGTTCGACCTGGCGCGGGGACCGCTCCTGCGCGCCGCGCTGCTGCGGCTGGGGGAGGAGGATCACGTCCTCTGCTTCACGCTTCACCACATCGTCGGCGACGGGTGGAGCCTGCGGGTGCTGGTGCGCGAGCTTTCCGCGCTCTACGCCGCCCTCATCCGGGGCGAGGCGCCTCGCCTGCCGGAGCTGCCGGTGCAGTACGCGGATTACGCCGCATGGCAGCGCGTGTGGCCCAGCGGGGAGACGCTGGACGCGCAACTCGCTTACTGGCGCGAGCGCCTGGCTGGAGCCCCCCCGTTGCTGGAAGTCCCCACCGACCACCCGCGGGCGGCGGGCCGGAGCGCGCGGGCGGGGAGCCACCGCTTCGCCCTTTCCCCGGAGACCTCGCGCGGGCTGCGGGCGCTCTCCCGGCGGGAGGGTGCTACGCTGTTCATGACGCTGCTCGCGGGCTGGCAGGCCCTGCTGGACCGCTACGCGGGACAGGAGGACGTGGTCGTGGGAAGCCCCGTGGCGGGGCGGACGCGGACGGAGACGGAGGGGGTGGTCGGGTTCTTCGTCAACCTGCTCGCCCTGCGCGGCGACCTCCGGGGCGACCCCACCTGGGCGGAGCTGCTGGGGCGGGTGCGGGAGGTGGCGCTGGGGGCGTACTCGCACCAGGACCTCCCCTTCGAGCGCCTGGTGGAGGAGCTGGGGGTGGAGCGCAGCCTTGCCCACACCCCGGTCTTCCAGGCGACCTTCGCGCTGCAGCCGGGCGGCGGGTACCACGAGGGGCTGTCGCTGGGGGAGCTGCGGCCCGAGCCGTTCGGGACCGGTGCGGGGGACGCGAAGTTCGACCTGGAGCTGGCGGTTTCGGAGGAGGGGGACGGGCTCCGCGGCGAGATCCTCTACCGCCGTGCGCTCTTCGAAGCGCCGACCGTCGAGCGGATGGCGGGACACCTGGAGACCCTTCTGGAGGCGATGGCGGCGGAGCCCGGGGCGCGCTTCTCCGGGGTGTCGCTGCTGCACGGGGAGGAGCGGGTGCAGGTGCTGGAGGCGTGGAACGCCACCGCCGCCGAGGTCCCGGGCGGGCTCTGCGTCCACGAGCTGTTCACGGCGTGGGCGGCGCGCACCCCCGACGCTCCCGCCGTGCTCTCCGGCTCCGGCTCGCTCACCTACGGCGAGCTGGAGCGGCGCTCGGGCGCGCTCGCCCGCCGGCTGCGGGAGCGCGGGGTGGGTCCGGAGGTGCGCGTCGGCGTGTACCTGGAGCGAGGGCCGGGGCTGCTGGTCGGCCTGCTGGGGGTGCTCCGCGCCGGGGGCGCGTACGTGCCGCTGGACCCGTCGTACCCGCGGGAGCGGATCGCGTACATGCTGGAAGACGCCCGGGTGCCGGTGCTGCTCACCGAGGAGGGGATCGCCTCCTCGCTCCCCGCGCACGGGGCCGCGGTGGTGCTCCTCCGCGACGGAGAGACGGACGGGGAGAGTACGCCCCCGGACGGCGCCGCCCTCCCGGAGAACGCGGCGTACGTGATCTACACCTCCGGCTCCACCGGCCGTCCCAAGGGCGTGGTGGTGCCGCACGGGGCCGTGGTGAACCTGCTCGCCGCCATGGAGCGCGAGATCTCCGTCGGTCCGGCGGACGTGCTGCTGGCGGTCACCCCGCTCTCCTTCGACATCTCCGCGCTCGAACTCTTCCTCCCGCTCGTCACCGGCGGCGCGGTGGCGCTGATGGACGCCGCCACCGCGTCCGACGGCGCGCGGCTTCGCGACGCCCTCGCGGAGCGCCGCCCCGGCGTGATGCAGGCCACCCCCGCGACCTGGCGGATGCTGCTGGAAGCGGGATGGGAGGGGACCCCCGGGCTCTCGATGCTCTGCGGGGGCGAAGCGCTCGCCCCCGACCTGGCGGCGCGGCTGCGCGGGCGCGGCGCGGCGCTGTGGAACGTCTACGGTCCGACCGAGACGACCATCTGGTCGACCGCCGCGCGGATGGCGGAGGAGAGCGGCCCCGTGACCGTGGGGCGCCCGCTCGCCAACACGCGCGTCTACGTCCTGGACCGCCACGGCCTCCCCGTGCCGCCGGGCGTGCCGGGGGCGCTGTTCATCGGCGGGCGCGGCGTGGCGCGCGGGTACCTGGAGCGGCCGGCGCTGACCGCCGAGCGCTTCGTCCCGGACCCGTTCGGGCCGGAGCCGGGGGGGCGCCTGTACGACACGGGCGACCGGGCCCGGTTCCTCCCCGACGGGCGGATCGAGCACCTGGGCCGCGCCGACGAGCAGGTGAAGGTGCGCGGCTTCCGCATCGAGCCGGGAGAGGTGGAGAGCGCCCTCCTCGGGCACCCGGCCTTGCGGCGTGCAGTCGTGGCCGCCCGCGACGACCGCGCCGGAGGGAAGCGCCTGGTAGCGTACGTGATTCCGGCAGAGGGCGCGTCGCCGGCCGGCGAGGAGCTGCGCGCGTGGCTGCGGCGCACCTTACCGGAGCACCTGGTCCCCTCCGCGTTCGTGACGCTGGACGCGCTGCCGCTCACCCCCTCCGGGAAGGTGGACCGCCGCGCTCTCCCGGAGCCGGACGCGGTTGGCGCCGACGCGGACTCCGCGCCCCTCTCCACTCCCACCGAGGAGATCCTGGCGGGGATCTGGGCCGAGGTGCTGGGAGCCGGGCGCGTCGGAGCCCACGACGACTTCTTTGCCCTGGGCGGCCATTCGCTCCTGGGGACGCGGGTGGTCGCGCGGGTGCGCGACGCCTTCGGGGTCGAGCTGCCGCTGCGCGCCCTGTTCGAGGCGCCCACCGTGGCCGCCCTCGCCGCCCGGGTGGACGCCGCGCGCGGCGCGGAGCGCTCCGTCGAGCGCATTCCCCGGCGCGCGGGGGACGGACCGGCGCCGCTCTCCTTCTCGCAGCAGCGCCTCTGGTTCATCCACCAGCTCGACCCCCGGAGCAGCGCCTACAACATGCCCTTCGGGCTGCGGCTGCGCGGGGCGCTGGACGTCGGCGCGCTGCGCAGGAGTCTCGCGGAGGTGGTGCGCCGCCACGAGGCGCTACGCACGGTGACGGTGGATCGGGGCGGCGGGCCCGTGCAGGTGGTCCTCCCCCATGCGAGGGTCCCGTTCGCGGTGCTGGACCTCACGGGACTCCCCGGGGCGTCCCGCGGCGCGGAGGCGGCGCGCCGGGTGGCCGAGGAGGGGCGGCTCCCCTTCGACCTGGCCCGCGGGCCGCTGCTGCGCGTGCTGCTGGTGCGGCTGGGGAAGGAGGAGTGGACGCTGGGCTTCACCATGCACCACGTCGTCAGCGACGGGTGGAGCATGGGCGTGCTGGTGCGCGAGGTCTCTGAGCTGTACGCCGCCACCTGCGAGGGGCGCGACTCCGTGCTCCCGGAGCCGCCGGTGCAGTACGCGGACTTCGCCGTCTGGCAGAGGGCCTGGCTCTCCGGGCCGCGCCTGGAGGCGCAGCTCCGCTACTGGCGCGAGAAGCTGGAGGGGGCTCCACCGCTGCTGGACCTCCCGGTCGACCGCCCGCGTGGGAGCGCGCTGGGCGTGGCGGAGACCGGGAAGCCCTTCGTGCTCTCCCCGGCCGCGACGCGGGGGCTGCGCTCGCTGGGGCGGCGCGAGGGCGCCACCCTGTTCATGACGCTCCTGGCCGGGTGGCAGGCCCTGCTGTGGCGCTATTCCGGCCAGGACGACCTGGTCGTCGGCACCGCGACGGCCAACCGCACGCGCGCGGAGGTGGAGGGGCTGATCGGCTTCTTCGTCAACTCGCTGGCGCTGCGCGGCGACCTCTCCGGCGATCCCACCTTCCGCGAGCTGCTGGCCCGGGTGAGGGAGACGACGCTGGGTGCCTACGCGCACCAGGACCTCCCCTTCGAGCGGCTGGTGGAGGAGCTGGCCCCCGAGCGGAGCCTGGCCCACAACCCGCTCTTCCAGGTGATGTTCGCCCTGCAGAACATGGAGGTGGGACCGCTCGCGCTGGGTGACGTGGAGATGGAGCCGCTGGACCGCGGCGGGCTGGGGGCGAAGTTCGACCTCCGGGTGTCGCTCACGGAGGTCGGGGACCGGGTCGAAGGGGAGATCGTCTACCGCGCCGACCTCTTCGAGGACTCGACCGTCGAGCGCATGGCGGAAGCCTTCCGTCTCCTGCTGGAGGGCGCCGTAGCGGAGCCCGACCGACGGCTCGGCGCGCTCCCGCTGCTGGAAGCCGCCGAGCGCGAGCGGGTCGTCGCCCGCTGGAGCGGGACCGGCGTGGGCGCCTCCCCGGAGGACTGCGTCCACGAGCGGTTCGCCGCGCAGGCGGCGCGCACGCCCGGTGCCGTGGCGCTGGTCCATGCCGGCCGGACGCTCACCTACGCCGAGCTGGACCGGCGCGCCAACCGCCTGGCGCACCGGCTCGTGCACCGCGGCGTCGGCCCGGACGTGCGGGTCGCCATCTGCGCCGAGCGCTCGCCGGAGATGGTGGTGGGGCTGCTGGCGATCCTCAAGGCGGGTGGGGCCTACGTGCCGCTCGACTCCGCCTTCCCGCCCGAGCGCCTGGCGTACATGCTCTCCGACGCCGCCGTCGGGGTTCTGCTCACAGAGACGCGGACGCTGGACCGTCTCCCCCCTCACGACGCGGCCGTCGTGCTCCTTCCCGCGGAGGGAGAGGACGACGGCGACGCCCTTCCTCCCGCGGTCGCCGTCACGCCGGAGCACCTGGCGTACGTCATCTACACCTCCGGCTCCACGGGCCGGCCCAAGGGCACCGAGGTGCCGCACCGGGCCATCCCCGGCTTCTTCCAGGGCGTGGACTACGTCCGCTACGACGCGGAGCAGGTCTTCCTCCACTACGCCTCCCCCTCGTGGGACGTGCTCACGCTGGAGCTGTGGCCCGCGCTCCTCACCGGGGCGAGGGTGGTGCTGTACCCCGGGCGGACCCCCGAGCCCGCGCTCCTGGGCGAGCAGATCCGCGCGCACGGGGTGACCACGCTCTGGCTCACCTCTGCCTACTTCAACCTGGTCGTGGACACCTGTCCGGAGATCCTCGCCGGGGTCTCCCAGGTGATGGTCGGCGGAGAGGCCGTCTCCGTTCCGCGCGTCCGCCGCGCGCTCGAGCTGTACCCGGGGCTGCGGCTGGTGAACGGGTACGGGCCGAGCGAGTGCACCGTGTTCGCCACCTGTTACCCGGTTCCCGCGGACTTCGACGCGCCGTCGGTCCCCATCGGCAGGCCGGTCGGCGACCGCCGCGTGTACCTCCTCGACGCGGAGGGCGGCCCCGTCCCCGTCGGCGTCCCCGGCGAGCTGTACGTGGGAGGCCCCGCGGTCCCGCGCGGCTACCTGGCGCGCCCGGAGCTGACGGCCGAACGGCTGGTGCCCGACCCGTTCTCGATCACCCCCGGCGCGCGGCTCTACCGCACCGGCGACCGGGTGCGCTGGACGGGCGAAGGGGTGCTGGAGTTCCTGGGGCGCATCGACCAGCAGGTGAAGGTGCGCGGCTTTCGCATCGAGCCGGGCGAGGTGGAGGCGGTGCTCGCCGAGCACCCGGAGGTGCGCGAGTCGGTGGTGGTGGTGCGCGACGGCGACTCCGGCGACCGCCGGCTGGTGGCCTACGTGGTCCCCGGCCGGGACGAGGGCGGCGCGCCGGAGGCGGAGGCCCGGGAAGCGTATGTGCGGGAGTGGAGATCCCTCTTCGGCGACACCTACGGCGGCGGGGCGGGGGACGAGGACCCGGCCTTCAACATCGTCGGTTGGAACAGCAGCTACACGGGCGAGCCCATCCCCGCGGAGGAGATGCGCGAGTGGGTGGAGGACACCGTGGGCCGACTGCGCGCGCTGCGTCCCCGGCGGGTGCTGGAGATCGGCTGCGGCACCGGGCTCCTCCTCTTCCGCCTGGCGCCGGAGTGCGAGGAGTACTGGGGAGCCGACCTCTCCTCCGCCGCCATCTCGTACCTGCGGGAGCAGCTGGCGCGTCCCGGAAGGGAGCTTCCGGGCGTGCGGCTGCTGGAGCGTGAGGCCGACGACTTCACCGGCGTACCGGAGGCCCACTTCGACCTCGTGGTGATCAACTCCGTGGTGCAGTACTTCCCGGGGGCGGAGTACCTGCTGCGGGTGCTGGACGGCGCGGTGGCGGCGCTCGCTCCCGGGGGGACGCTCTGGGTGGGCGACGTGCGCAGCCTCCCGCTGCAGGATGCCTTCCACGCCTCGGTGGAGCTGGCGCGGGCCGGCGACGATGACCCCGCGGACGCGCTGCGCGACAGGGTCCGCAGGCGGACCCTGCGCGACAAGGAGCTGCTGGTGGACCCTGAGCTGTTCAGGGCGCTGCCGCGGCGCCTGCCGCGCGTCGGCGCCGTGGAGGTGCGTCTCAAGCAGAGCCGGTACGCCAACGAGATGATCCGCTTCCGGTACGACACCCTGCTGCACGTGGAGCCGGCGGCGCTTCCCACGGCGCCGGCGTGGCGCCGCTGGGACGAGCGGGGCGGGATGGAGGCGGTGCGCCGGGTGCTGGACGAGGAGGCGCCGGAGGCGCTGGCGGTGGCCGGGGTGCCGAACCCGCGCGTGGTCGGAGCGCTGGCGGTGCTGGAAGCGCTCGACGGCGACGCCGACACGGGGAGCGCGGCCCGGCTGCGCGCCCTGGCGGCGGAGCGGGAGTCCCGCGCGCCCGACCCGGAGGCGTTCCGCGAGCTGGCGGAGCCGCGCGGCTACCGCGTCCACGCGCGGTGGTCCGCGGACGGCGGCCCCGGCGCGTACGACGTGCTGCTGGTGCGCGAGGGCGCCGCGGCGGCGATCCTGGAGGCGACCCCGCCGCCGCTCCCCTGGAGCGCGTACACCAGCGACCCGCTGGCGAGCCGGAGGGGGCAGTGGCTGCTTCCGGAGCTGCGCCTCTGGCTGAGGGAGCGGCTGCCGGAGTTCATGGTCCCCGGCGCCCTGGTGGTGCTGGACGCGCTTCCGCTCACCCGAAACGGCAAGGTGGATCGCCGGGTCCTCCCGGCGCCGGAAGCCGCGGTGCCGGACGAGGCGTACCGGACGCCGCGAACCCCCGTGGAGGAGGTGCTGGCGGGGATCTGGGCCGAGGTACTGGGGGTGGAGCGGGTGGGGGTGGAGGACGACTTCTTCGCCCTCGGGGGGCATTCGCTCCTCGCCACGCAGGCGGTCTCGCGGGCGCGGCAGGTGTTCGGCGTGGAGGTGCCGCTGCGCACGCTCTTCGAGGCGCCGACCCTGGAGGCGCTGGCCGCGCGGATCGAGGAGCTGCGGAGCGCCGGCGCCCCGGCGGCGCCCCCCATCGGCCGGGTCCCGCGCGAGGAGGGCGAGGGGCTGCCGCTCTCCTTCGGGCAGCAGCGGCTGTGGACGGTGGACCGGCTGCAGCCGGGCGGCTCCGTCTACAACATGCCCTCCGCGCTCCGCCTGCGCGGGACGCTGGACGTGCGGGCGCTGGCCCGGAGCCTCGGGGAGCTGGTGCGCCGTCACGAGGCGCTGCGCACCGTCTTCGTGGAGCGCGACGGGGCTCCCGTGCAGGTCGTCCGGCCCCCCTTCCCGGTGGCGCTGCCGCTCGTCGACCTGGGGGGCGTCCCGGAGGCGGCGCGCCACGCGGAGCGGTGGGCCGCCGCGGAGGCGATGCGCCCGTTCGACCTGGCGAGGGGGCCGCTCCTGCGCGCGCTCCTGCTGCGCCTGGGCGACGGGGACCACGTGCTGTGCTTCACGCTCCACCACGTCGTCAGCGACGGCTGGAGCATCGACGTGCTGGTGCGCGAGGTCTCCGCGCTCTACGGCGCCTTCCGCCGGGGCGAGGCGTCTCCGCTCCCGGAGCTGCCCGTCCAGTACGCCGACTTCGCGGCGTGGCAGCGGGCCTGGCTGAGCGGGGAGGTGGTCGAGCGGCAGGTCGGCTACTGGAAGGAAGCGCTGCGCGGCGCGCCCCCGCTGCTGGAGATCCCCACCGACCGGCCGCGCCGGGTGGGGCAGGGCCCGCGGGCGGGCGGCCATCGCCTCGTCCTCTCCGCGGAACTCTCGCACCGGCTGCGGGCGCTCGCGCTGCGTGAGGGGGCGACGCTCTTCATGACGACCCTCGCCGCGTGGCAGGCCCTGCTCGGGCGGTACGCCGGGCAGGAGGACGTGGTGGTGGGGAGCCCCGTCGCGGGGCGGACGCGCAGGGAGACGGAGGGGCTGATCGGCTTCTTCGTCAACATGCTGTCCCTCCGGGCCGACCTCTCCGGCGATCCCTCGCTGCGCGCACTCCTCGGGCGCGTCCGGGAGACCACGCTGGGCGCGTACGCGCACCCGGACCTCCCCTTCGAGCGGCTGCTGGACGAGCTGGCCGTGGAGCGCAGCCTCACGCACTCCCCCGTCTTCCAGGTGGCCTTCGCCCTCCGCAGGGGCGCCGGGCACGAGATGCTGGCGCTCGGCGGGGTGGAGGTGGCGCCGTTCGGGGCCGCCGAGGGCGTCGTCCGGTTCGACCTGGAGCTGACGGTGATGGACGGGGAGGACCGGATCGAAGCGAGCCTGCTCTACCGGGAGGCGCTTTTCGACGCGGAGACGGCCGCGCGCATGACCGGGCACCTGGAAGCGGTGCTGGAAGCCCTGGCGGACGACCCGGAGAGGCGCGTCCAGGAACTGTCGCTGCTGCGCGGCGCCGAGCGGGCACGGCTGCTGGAGGCGTCGGTCCCCGCGGCGTCCGGGCATCCCCGGGACACGCTTCACCGGTGGTTCGCGCGGCAGGCGGAGCGCACTCCGCACGCCACCGCCGTCTCCTACGGCGGCGAGTCGATCACGTACGCCGGGCTCGACGCCGCGGCGAACCGGCTCGCGAACCACCTGCGCGGGCGGGGCGTCGGCCCGGAGTCGCGCGTGGGGGTGTGCCTGGACCGCGGGCCGGAGATGGTCGTCGCCACGCTGGGGGTGCTCCGGGCCGGCGGCGCCTACGTGCCGCTGGACCCCGCCTATCCCGCCGGACGGCTGGCCCACATCCTGGCCGACTCGGGCGCCCGCGTGCTCGTGACCCGGGGCGCCCTGATGGAAGCCCTCCCCGGCTTCGGGGGCGAGGTCGTGCACCTGGACCGCGACCGCGCGGCGATCGACGCCGCGCCGGACGGAGTCCCGCCGAGCGGGGTGTCCGCGGGGAACGCCGCGTACGTGATCTACACCTCCGGCTCCACCGGCACGCCCAAGGGTGTCATGGTGGAGCACGCGAGCCTGGCCGCCACGGTGCTGACGATGCGGGACGCGTTCGGGCTGGGGCCCGGGGAGGTGTTCCTGTCGCTGGCGAGCCACGCCTTCGACATCTGGGGGTTCGAGGTCTTCGCTCCGCTGCTCTCCGGCGGCGAGGTGCGGCTGGTGGCGCCGGAGCGGGTGAAGGACGTGGAGGGGCTGGTGGAGGAGCTGGCCGGGGTGCAGGCGGTGCACGCCGTTCCCGCGCTGATGCGCGAGGTGGTGCGCTGGGTCCGGGCCGGGGCGGGAGTTCTTCCCGGTGTCAGGCACGCCTTCGTGGGCGGGGACGCGGTCCCGCCGGACCTGCCGGAGGAGATGCGGCGCGTGTTTCCCGGCGCGCGGGTGTGGACGCTGTACGGACCCACCGAGGCCACCATCGTCAGCGCCGCGGCCGAGGCGCGGGCGGAGGGGGGCGGCCACGGGGGGCACGCGATGGGGCGGGCTCTCCCGGGAGAGGGGACGTACGTGTGCGACGCGCGGGGGAACCTGCTCCCGGTGGGCGTCGCGGGAGAGCTGTGGATCGGCGGGGCGGGCGTGGCGCGGGGGTACCAGGGCCGCGCGGATCTCACCGCCGAGCGGTTCGTCCCGGACCCGTTCGGGGGCGTGCGGGGGGCGCGGGCGTACCGCACGGGCGACCGGGTGCGCCGCCGCGCCGACGGCGAGCTGGAGTTCCTGGGCCGGACGGACGCGCAGGTGAAGGTGCGCGGCTTCCGCATCGAGCCCGGCGAAGTCGAGGCGGCGCTGCTCTCGCACGGGGCGGTCCGCGAGGCGACCGTCGTCGTGCGCGAGGACGTGCCCGGGCAGAAGCGGCTGGTCGCCTACGTGGTGCCGGAGGAGTCGGGCGGCGCCGAGCTGTGGCCCTCCATCGGCGAGTACTTCGTCTACGACGAGCTGATCTACCAGGGGCTCACCGGGGACGACCGCCGCAACTCCCGCTACCTGCGCGCGCTCCAGCGGCTGGCCCCGGGGAAGGTCGTGCTGGACGTGGGGACCGGGATGGACGCCATCCTGGCGCGCCTGGCGGTGCAGGCGGGCGCCCGCCACGTGTACGCGGTCGAGATCCTGGAGCGCTCGTACCGGGCCGCACGCGAGCGGATCCGGGAGCTGGGGCTGGAGGACCGGATCACGCTGATCCACGGCGACGCCCGTACGGTCTCGCTCCCGGAGCCGGCGGAGGTGTGCGTCTCCGAGATCGTGGAGGCCATCGCCGGGGGCGAGGGCGCGGCCGCCGTCCTCAACGGCGTGCGCCGGCTGCTGGCGCCCGGCGCCGCGATGATCCCCGGCCTCACGCAGACGCGCATGGCCGCGGTGACGCTCCCGGAGGAGATCCGGCGCGAGCCCGCGTTCTCGCGGACCGGCGCGCACTACGTGCGGCGGATCTTCGAGCAGGTCGGCCACCCCTTCGACCTCCGCCTCTGCATCCGGGACTTCCCCGCGCAGAACCGGCTCTCGGCGGACGGCGTTTTCGAGGAGCTGGACTTCGGCGCGGGCGAGGTGGCGCCGGAGTACGTCCGCGCGGAGGAGCTGGAGATCCTTAAGGCGGGGCGGCTGGACGGGCTCCTCCTCTGGCTGCGGATGGAGCTGACCGGGGGCGAGGTGCTCGACATCGTGGAGGAGGAGACCGCGTGGTTCCCGGTCTACTTCCCCCTGTTCGAGCCGGGGGTGGAGGTGCGTCCGGGAGACCGGCTTCGCCTGGAGTGCCGGGCGGAGCTGCCGGACGGAGGCGTGGCGCCGGACTACGCGGTGCGGGGGACGCTGCTGCGCGGCGGAGGGGAGGAGGCGGTGCCCTTCGAGTTCGTGTCGGCGCACCACGCCCCGCAGTACCGGGCGAGCCCCTTCTACCGGCGGCTCTTCGCCGGGGAGGAGCTGCCGGTGCACGAGGGTCCGGACCGGGAGCTGGCGGGCGCGCTGCGGGCCCATCTCTCCGTCCGGCTGCCGGAGTACATGGTGCCTTCCGCCTGCGTGGTGCTGGAGCGCCTCCCGTTGAACCCGAATGGCAAGGTGGATCGCCGGGCGCTCCCCGCCCCGGAGGCCGGAGCGGAGAAGGAGTACGTGGAGCCGCGGACCGAGATGGAGGAGCTGCTCTGCGAGATCTGGCTCGACGTGCTGAGTTCGGAGGGGGGAGCCCGGCACGCGCGGGTGGGGGTCCACGACGACTTCTTCGGGCTGGGGGGGCACTCCCTCCTCGCGATCCAGGTCGTCACGCGGATCCGCCGGGACCTCGGCATCGAGGTGCCCATCGAGACCCTGTTCGAGACTCCCACCGTGGCGGCGTTCGCCACGAAGCTGGAGGACCTGCTCATCCTGGCGCTGGACGACGCGGAGCTGGAAGCGCGCCTGAGCCGCCTGGAGCCGGCGGGCGCCCCGGACGTAGGACGGTAGGAACCCGGACCCACGGCCACGTACACCTACGCTGTCATCGATGAGTCAGGACGATACGGGCGGAGCAGGGAAGCGCATGGAAGGCCTCTCGCCCGAGAAGAGGCGGCTGCTCCTTCAGGACATGCTGCGCGAGAGGAAGGGCTCCCGGGACCGCGACCGGATCCCCCGCCGGAGCGCCGCCGGACCCGTGCCGCCGTCGTTCGCGCAGCAGCGGCTCTGGCTGGTGGACCGGCTGGAGCCGGGGAGCGCCGCCTACAACATGCCGTACGTGCTGCGTCTGCGCGGCCCGCTCGACGTGCCGGCGCTGCGGGCGAGCCTGGACGCGCTGGTGCGACGGCACGAGGTGCTGCGCACCACGTTCGCCGAGCGGGACGGCGCCCCCGTGCAGATCGTCCACCCGCCCGCGTCCGTGGTGCTCTCGGTGTGGGACCTGGGCGGCCTCCGCGACGGGGACCTGGAGCCGGAGTCGGAGCGTCTGGCGACCGGAGAGGTGCTGCGGCCCTTCGACCTGGAGCGCGGCCCGCTGCTGCGGAGCGCGCTGCTGCGCCTGGGCGAGGAGGACCACGTCCTCTGCTTCACGCTTCACCACGTGGCGGGCGACGGGTGGAGCATGCGGGTGCTGTCGCGCGAGGTCGCCGCGCTGTACGACGCCTTCTCGCGGGACGAGGAGCCGCGGCTCCCCGAGCTTCCGGTGCAGTACGCCGACTACGCCGTCTGGCAGCGGGAGTGGCTGAGCGGCGACGTGCTGCGGTCGCAGCTCGGGTGGTGGCGGGAGCGGCTGGCGGGTGCGCCCCCGGTCCTCGACTTCCCCACGGACCGTCCGCGCTTCCCCGGGCAGAGCCCGGCCGCCGCGACGCACGCCTTCTCGCTGTCGGCCGGGGTGACGCGGGGGCTGCGGGAGCTGTCGGAGCGTCAGGGGGCGACGCCGTTCATGGCGGTGCTGGCCGGCTGGCAGGCGCTGCTGGGCCGCTACGCGGGGCAGGAGGACGTCGTGGTAGGCACCCCGGTCGCGGGGCGGAGCCGGCCGGAGGTGGAGGGGCTGATCGGGTTCTTCGTAAACCTGCTGCCCCTGCGGACCGACCTGTCGGGCGACCTCTCCTGGACCGAGCTGCTGGCCCGGGTGCGGGAGGGGGCGCTGGGGGCGTTCGACCGCCAGGACCTCCCCTTCGAGCGCCTGGTGGAGGAGCTTGCCGTCGAGCGCAGCCTGATCCACACGCCGCTTGTTCAGATCACGTTCGCGCTCCACCGCGCCAGCTGGAGCGGCGAGCGGCTGCGCCTGGGCGGGGCGGCGGCGGAGCCGTTCGGGGAGGGAGAGCGCGTCGCGAAGTTCGACCTGGAGCTGGTGTTCGAAGAGGCGGGGGAGGAGCTTGCCGGAACGCTCACCTACCGCTCCGCGCTCTTCGAGGCCGCGACCATGGAGCGCCTGGCGGGGCACCTGGCGACCGTGCTGGAGGAGATGGCCGCCGACCCGCGGCGGCGCCTCTCGGAGCTTTCGCTGCTGCGCGGCGCGGAGCGCGTACAGGTTCTGGAGGCGTGGAACGACACCGCCGCCGCGTACCCCCGCGAGCGCTGCATCCACGAGCTGTTCGCCGCGCGGGCCGCATGCACGCCGGACGCGGTCGCCCTCTCCTGGCGGGGCGAGCCGGTGACGTACGCGGAGCTGGAGCGGCGCTCCGGGCGCCTGGCCGACGCCCTGCGGCGCCGCGGCGTGGGGCCCGAGACCCGCGTGGGCGTCTGCATGGAGCGCTCGCCGGAGCTGGTGGCTTCGCTCCTCGCCGTCCTCCGGGCCGGGGGCGCGTACGTCCCCATGGACCCTGGCTATCCGGTGGAGCGCCTCCGCTACATGGTGGAGGACTCGGGCGCGGCGCTTCTCCTGGCGGACGCCGCCGTGGCGGAGCGGCTGGGCGGGTGCGGCGTGGAGGTCGTGTGTCCCGGTGAGGAAGGCACGGACGCGGAGGCGAGCGCGTCTTCCGCTGATGCGTCACCTTCGCACCCCTCGTCTCCCGAGAGCCTGGCGTACGTGGTCTATACCTCGGGCTCCACGGGGCGGCCCAAGGGGGTGCTCGGGACGCACCGGGCGGCCGTCAACCGCTTCGCCTGGATGTGGAGCGAGTACCCGTTCGCGGCGGACGAGGTGTGCTGCCAGAAGACCTCCCTCGCCTTCGTGGACTCGGTGTGGGAAGTCTTCGGTCCGCTCCTGGCCGGGGTTCCCTCCGTGCTCGCCCCGGACGACGACGCCCGCGACCCGGAGGCGCTCGTCGCCCTCCTCTCGCGGCATGGGGTGACCCGGATCGTCCTCGTCCCCTCCCTCCTCCGCGCGCTCCTCGACGGCCACCCGGACCTGGGCGAGCGCTGCCCCCGGCTGCGCCTGGTGGTGACCAGCGGCGAGACGCTTCCCTCCGAGCTGGCCCGCCGCTTCGCGGAGGCGGTCCCCGGCGCGCTTCTCCTCAACCTGTACGGGTCGTCGGAGGTGGCGGCGGACAGCACCCACCACGCCGTCCGTCCGGCGGGCGCGGAGCCGGCCGGGCGGGTCCCCATCGGCCGGCCGATCTGGAACACGCGCACCTACGTGGTCGACACGGCGACGGAGCCGGCTCCCAGGGGCGCCGTGGGGGAGCTGTACGTCGCGGGGGCCGGGTTGGCGCGGGGGTACATGGGGAACCCCGCGGCGACGGCGGAGCGCTTCGTTCCGGACCCCTTCGCGGGCGCCCCCGGAGAGCGGATGTACCGGACGGGCGACCGCGCGCGGTGGACGGCACGCGGGGAGCTGGAGTACCGGGGGCGGACGGACCAGCAGGTGAAGGTGCGCGGCTTCCGCATCGAGCTGGGGGAGATCGAGGCCACTCTTCGTACCCACCCGGCCGTGCGCGAGGCGGTGGCGGCCGTGCGGAGCGACGCCCGCGACGACCGGCGGATCGTGGCGTACGTGACCGCCCGGGAGGGGGAGGCCATTTCCGCGGCGGAGCTGCGGGCGCACGTCGGGGCGCGGCTGCCCGAATACATGGTGCCCTCCGCCGTGGTGACGCTGGAAAGCCTGCCCCTGACGCCGAGCGGGAAGACCGACCGGCTGGCGCTGCCGGCCCCGGAGTGGGGAGCGGAAGGCGCGTACGCCGCGCCGCGCACGACGACGGAGGAGGTGCTGGCGGGGATCTGGGCGGAGGTGCTGGGCGCGGAGCGGGTGGGGGTGGAGGAGAACTTCTTCGCGCTGGGCGGGCACAGCCTGCTTGCGACGCAGGTGGTGTCGCGGGTGCGGCAGGCGCTCGGCGCGGAGGTGCCGCTGAGGGCGCTCTTCGAGGCGCCGACTGTGGCGGCGCTCGCCGCCCGTGTGGAGGCGCTGCGGAGCACGGGTGGGTCCGCGCCGCCGCCGCTGGAGCGAGTCTCCCGCGAGGAAGCGCCGCCGCTGTCGTTCGCGCAGCAGCGGCTCTGGCTGGTGGACCGGATCGAGCCGGGGAGCGCCGCCTACAACATGCCGTTCGCGTTGCGGCTGCGCGGCGCGCTCGACGTGCCGGCGCTGCGGGCGAGCCTGGACGGGCTGGTGCGGCGGCACGAGGCGCTGCGCACCACGTTCGCGGAGCGCGGCGGGAGCCCCGTGCAGGTGATCCACCCTCCCGCCCCGGTGCCGCTCCCGACCGTGGAGCTGGGCCGGTTCCCCGGCGAAGTTCGGGAGCGCGAGGCGGCGCGATTTGCCGCGGAGGAGGCGCTGCGGCCCTTCGACCTGGCGCGCGGCCCGCTGCTGCGGAGCACGCTGCTGCGCCTGGACGGCGACGATCACGTGCTCTGCTTCACGCTCCACCACGTGGTGAGCGACGGGTGGAGCATGCAGGTGCTGGTGCGCGAAGTCTCGGAGCTCTACACCGCCTCGGTCCGGGGAGAGGAGCCCGCCCTGCCGGAGCTGCCCGTGCAGTACGCCGACTACGCCGTCTGGCAGCGCGCGTGGCTCGCGGGCGAGGTGCTGGAATCGCAGGTCGGCTGGTGGCGGGAGCGGCTGGCGGGCGCGCCGCCGCTGCTGGAGATCCCCACGGACCGCCCGCGCGTCCCGGGCCTGAGCCCGCGGGCGGCGACGCACGCCTTCACGTTTTCGCCCGGGGCGACGCGGGGGCTGCGGGAGCTGTCGCGGCGCGAGGGGGCGACGCTGTTCATGACCGTCCTGACGGGCTGGCAGGCGCTGCTGGGCCGCTACGCGGGGCAGGACGACGTGGTCGTCGGCAGCGCCGTCGCGGGGCGGAACCGGCGGGAGGTGGAGGGGCTGATCGGCTTCTTCGTCAACATGCTCGCGCTGCGGACCGACCTGTCGGGCGACCCCGCCTGGACGGAGCTGCTGGCCCGGGTGCGGGAGGGGGCGCTGGGGGCGTTCGACCATCAGGACCTCCCCTTCGAGCGGCTGGTGGAAGCGCTGGCCGTCGAGCGGAGCCTGACGCACGCGCCGGTCTTCCAGACGACGTTCGCGCTGCGCCGCGCCGCGGGCGGGGACGAGCGGGTGCGCCTGGGCGACCTGGAGCCGGAGCCGTTCGCGAGCGGCGAGCGCGTCGCCCAGTTCGACCTGGACCTCGTCCTGGCGGACCTCGGGGACACGCTGGCCGGGGAGTTCGTCTACCGGGCGGCGCTCTTCGACTCCGGGACGATCTCGCGGCTGGCGGAGCACCTGGAGGCCGTGCTGGAGGCGATGGCGGCGGATCCCGGGCGGTGCCTCTCCGGGGTGTCCCTGCTTCGGGAGAGTGAGCGAGCGCGGCTGCTGGAGGAGTGGAGCGCGACCGGCGCGGCCGTGGATGGAGAGGAGTACGTCCACGAACGGATCGCGCGGCAGGCCCGGCGCGACCCCGACGCCGTGGCGGTACGAGCCGCCGGCCGGACGCTCACGTACGGCGAGCTGGATCGAGAAGCCGCCCGGCTGGCGCGGCACCTCCGCGGCATGGGCGTGGGGCCGGAGACGCGCGTGGGGCTCTGCCTGGAGCGCAGCCCGGAGATGGTCGTCGCGGTGCTGGGCGTGCTCAGGGCGGGCGCCGCGTACGTGCCGCTGGACCCGTCGTATCCCGCGGAGCGGCTGGGCAGCATGCTGGAGGACTCCGCCCCCGCGGTGCTGCTCGCCACCGAGGGGTTGCTGGAGCGCCTGCCGTCACACGGTGCGCGCGTGGTGTGCCTGGACCGGGACGCGGCCGAGATCGCGCGGCGGAGCGAGGCCGCGCCGGAGACCGACCTCGCGCCCGAGAACCTGGCGTACGTCCTCTTCACCTCCGGCTCCACCGGGAGTCCCAGGGGCGTGGCGGTGACGCACCGGGGGCTGGGCGGCTACCTGGCGTGGGCGGTCGGCGCCTACGCGGGGGACGGGCACGGAGCCCCCGTCCACTCCTCCCTCTCCTTCGACCTGACGGTGACCTCGCTGCTGGTGCCGCTGGTGCGCGGGGAGCGGGTGGTGCTGACGGAGGAGCGCGAGGGGGTGGCGGGGCTGGCGAGGGCGCTGCGGGAGGAGCCGGGGTTCACGCTGGTCAAGCTCACGCCGGCGCACCTGGCGCTCCTGGCGGAGCAGCTGACCGAAGCGGAGGCGGAGCGCGCCGCGCGGACGCTGGTGGTGGGGGGGGAGAGCCTGCCGGCGGAGCTTGCCGCGTACTGGAGGCGGGTGGCGCCGGGGACGGCGCTGGTCAACGAGTACGGGCCGACCGAGACCGTGGTGGGGTGCGTCGTCCACCGGGTCGCGGACGCGGGCGGCGGGCGCGGGAGCGTCCCCATCGGCAGGCCCATCGCGGGGGCGCGGGCGTACGTGCTGGGGGAGGGGATGCAGCCGGCCCCGGTTGGAGTGCCCGGAGAGCTGTACGTGGGCGGGGCGGGGGTGGCGCGCGGCTACCTGGGGCAGCCGGGGCATACGGCGGAGCGCTTCGTCCCCGATCCCTTCGGGCGCGAGCCCGGCGCGCGGCTGTACCGCACGGGCGACCGGGTCCGCTGGACGGGCGAAGGGGTGCTGGACTTCCTGGGGCGGATCGACGGCCAGGTGAAGGTGCGCGGCTACCGCATCGAGCCGGGGGAGATCGAGTCCGCGCTCACGATGTATCCGGAGGTCAGGGAGGCGGTCGCCGTCGTACGGGAGGACGCCCCGGGCGACCGGCGGCTGGTCGCCTACGTGGTCCCGGAGTCGGGGGCGTCGGTCGACGCCGCCGGGCTGAAGGCGCACCTGCGGGGGCTCCTGCCGGAGTACATGGTCCCCTCCGCGGTGGTGGTGATGGAAACGTTTCCACTCACGCCCAACGGCAAGCTGGACCGCCGGGCGCTCCCCGCGCCCGTCCGGGAGGCCGGAGCCCACGACCGGGGGGCTCCGCTCACCGGGACCGAGCGCGAGGTTGCCGCGATCTGGGAGGAGGTCCTGGGCGTGCCGCGCGTCGGCATCGGCGACAACTTCTTCGACCTGGGCGGGCACTCCCTGCTGCTGGTCCGGGTGCATGCCCGCCTGCAGGAGCGTTTCCCAGGCCGTGTCGCGCTGATCGACCTGTTCGAGCACCGGACGCTGGGGGGGCTCGCCGCCCACCTGGACCGGCGGGAAACCGCGAAAGTGCCTCATGAGCCGCGCGCAGCGCGCGTGAAGACGGGCGTCGCGGCGGGGTCCGCCGGCCGGCGCGACGTGGCGGTGGTCGGGATGGCGGGGCGCTTCCCCGGGGCGGAGGACCTGGACGCGTTCTGGCGCAACCTCCGCGCGGGCGTCCGCTCCATCCGCCGCTTCGGCGACGAGGAGCTGGCGGCCGCGGGCGTCCCACGCCGCGAGCGCGGCGCTCCCGGGTACGTCCCCGCCTCCGGGGTGCTGGAGGGCGCTGAGCTGTTCGACGCGGCCTTCTTCGGCGTGACCCCGCGCGAGGCCGCGGTGATGAACCCGCAGCAGCGCGTGTTCCTGGAGTGCGCGTGGGAGGCGCTGGAGAGGGCGGGCTACGCGTCCGGGACGGTCCGGGGCCGCGTGGGGGTGTTCGCCTCCGAGGGGCACAACCGCTACCTGCTGGACGTGCTCTCCCGGCCGGCGCTGGTCCGGGCAGTGGGCGAGCACCAGGTGATGCTCTCCAACACCGCCTCCGTGGCGACGCTGGCGTCGTACAAGCTGGACCTGGAAGGCCCCAGCATGAGCGTGCAGACGGCGTGCTCCTCGTCGCTGGTCGCCGTCCATTTGGCGTGCCGGAGCCTCCTGGACGGAGAGTCGGACCTGGCGCTGGCCGGCGGAGTCCGCATCGACGTGCCGCAGGTCCGGGGCTACCACTACCAGCCAGGCGGGATCCTGTCTCCCACCGGCGAGTGCACCCCCTTCGACGCGGGGGCCCGCGGCACGGTGGCCGGGAGCGGGGCGGGGGTGGTGGTGCTGAAGCGGCTGGACGACGCGCTCGCCGACGGAGACACGGTGCTCGCGGTGATCCGCGGCTCCGCCGTCACCAACGACGGCGGACGCAAGGTGGGGTTCACCACGCCGCGGCGGGAGGGTCAGGCGGCGGCCATCGCGGACGCCCTGGCGGCGGCCGGGGTGGAGCCGGCGGAGATCTCGTACGTGGAGACGCACGGCTCCGGGACCGAGGTGGGCGACCCCATCGAGGTGGCGGCGCTGACCTCCGCCTTCGGAAAGAGGGAGCCGCGGACGGTCGCGCTGGGGGCGGTGAAGTCCAGCATCGGGCACCTGGACGCGGCGGCCGGGGTGGCCGGCCTCATCAAGACGGTGCTGGCGCTGCAGAACGGGGAGATCCCCCCGTCGCCGTACTTCCGGGAGCCGAACCCCCGGATCGACCTCGACCGCTCTCCCTTCTACCTCGACCCGGAACCGCGCCCCTGGGTCCGCAACGGAGCCCCGCGGCGGGCGGGGGTGAGCTCCTTCGGCCTGGGCGGGACCAACGCGCACGTGGTGCTGGAGGAAGCCCCCGAACCGGCGCCTTCCGGTTCCTCCCGCCCCTGGCAGCTCGTGGTGCTGAGCGCGCGCACCCCCGACGCGCTGGATGCCGCCACCGGACGCCTCGCCGACTACCTGAAGGCGCACCCGGAGCAGCCGTTCGCCGACGTGGCGCACACGCTGCGCGTGGGCCGGCGGCGCTTCGAGCGACGGCGCGTGCTGGTCTGCCGCGACCGCGAGGACGCCGTCGCCGCCCTGGAGACCCGCGACGCGCGGCGTCTGCTGGAGACCCACCAGGAGCGCGAAGAGCGTCCGGTGGTCTTCCTCTTCCCCGGCGTGGGCGACCACTACGCGCAGATGGCGCGCGGGCTGTACGAGGCCGAGCCCGTCTTCCGCAACGAGGTGGACCGCTGCGCCGAGCTGCTGCGAGCCCACACCGGCGGGGACGTGCGCGAGGTGCTCTTCCCCGGAGACTCCGACTCCGGGGAGCCCGCCCGGCCGGACGCCGGTGGCGCCGCCTCGACCGACCTGCGCGCCATGCTGGGACGCGGCGCGTCCACGGGGGACGACCCTCTCGGCCGCACGGAGCAGGCGCACCCCGCGGTCTTCGTGGTGGAGTACGCGCTGGCCCGGCTGTGGATGAGCTGGGGGGTGCGTCCGGAGGCCATGATCGGCCACTCCCTGGGCGAGTACGTGGCGGCGGCCGTGGCCGGCGTCCTCACGCTGGAAGACGCGCTCGCGCTCCTGGCCGAGCGCGCCCGATTGATCTCCACCCTCCCGGCCGGCGCCATGCTGGCTGTGCCCCTGGATCCGGCCGCGCTCCGGCCGCGGCTGCGCGACGGGCTGGCGCTGGCCGCGCACAACGCGCCGGGGCTGTGCACCGTCTCCGGCCCCCTCGCAGCCGTCGCCGCCCTGGAGACGGAGATGCGGGAAGCGGGGGTGGTGTGCCGGCGGCTGAACGCGGAGCACGCCTTCCACTCCCCGGAGATGGAGCCGGTGGCCGACCGCCTGGCGGAGCGACTGCGCGCCATGCGGCTGTCGGCGCCGGAGGTGCCGTTCGTCTCGGGCGTGACGGGCACCTGGATCCGGGCGGAGGAGGCGACGGACCCGGAGTACTGGGCGCGGCACCTCTGCGGCACGGTGCGCTTCGCGGAGGGGATGGCCGAGCTGCTGCGCGACCGGAGGCGGGTGCTGCTGGAGGTGGGGCCCGGACGCACGCTGGGAACCTTTGCGGTGCACGGGGGAGCGGAGGAATCCGCGACCTTCGCCTCGCTGCGGCATGCGTACACCCGGCAGGCGGACCCGGCTTTCCTGCTGGAGACGCTGGGGCGGCTCTGGATGGCGGGGGTGCGGGTGGACTGGGACGCCTTCGTGGCGGGAGAGCGGCGGCGGCGCACGCCGCTTCCGACGTACCCGTTCGAGCATCGGCCGTACTGGGTGGAGCCCCGCCGGCGCCGCAGGCGCCGGCCCGGGGGGGGGGCCGCCGGCAGGGAGACGGCCGGGAGCGCCGCGGTCGGCGGAGAGTCCGCGCCCCGCGAGCCGTCCGGCCGCTCGTCCCTCGCGCTCGCGGAGGACGCCGGCGGGGAGCTGCCGGCGCTGCAGCCCCGGCCGGAGACGGGCACCCGGTACGTGGCGCCGCAGGGAGAGATGGAGGAGCGGATGGCCGCGCTCTGGCGGGACCTCCTCGGGTTCGACCGCATCGGCGCGCACGACGACTTCTTCTCGCTCGGCGGCCACTCGCTCACGGCCACGCACCTGATCGCGCGCGTGCAGGCCGAACTCCACGCCGACGTCACCCTGGACGCCGTGTTCGCGACCCCCACGGTCGCGGGGCTGGCCGCCCGGGTGGCGGAGCTGCGCGCGGAAGAGAAATCCCGGGTCGCGCCGATCGTTCCGGTGCCGCGGACGGGGCCGCTCCCTCTCTCCTTCGGGCAGCGGCGGCTGTGGGTGGTGGACCGGCTCGAGCCGGGGAACCCCGCGTACAACATGGCCTACGTGCTGCGCCTGCGCGGCGAGCCGGACGTCCCGGCGCTGCGGGCGAGCCTGGACGTGCTGGTGGGGCGTCACGAGTCGCTTCGCACGCTCTTCGTGGAGCACGGCGGCGAGCCCGCGCAGGTGGTCCACGCTCCCGCGCCGGTGGCGGTGCCCACGGTCGACCTGCGCGGCCTCCGGGACTCCGGGCGGGAAGCCGCCCGCCTCGCGGGCGAGGAAGCGGTGCGGCCCTTCGACCTGGAGCGGGGGCCGCTGCTGCGGACCGCGCTGCTGCGCCTGGGCGACGCCGACCACGTGCTGTGCGTCACGATGCACCACATCGTCAGCGACGGCTGGAGCAAGGGCCTGCTCGTCCGCGAGGTCTCGGCGCTCTACGGCGCCTTCACCCGGGGAGGGGAGCCTCGGCTCCCCGAGCTTCCGGTGCAGTACGCCGACTACGCCGTCTGGCAGCGCGCGTGGCTCAGCGGGGAGACGCTGGAGGCGCAGCTCGCCTACTGGCGCGGGCACCTGGCGGGCGCGCCGCCGCTGCTGGAGATCCCGACGGACCGACCCCGGGTGGCGGGGCAGGGCGCCCGCTCGCGGCGGCACGTCCTCGCGGTCCCGGACGAGACCGCCCTTGCGCTGCGGGAGCTTTCCCGCCGCGAGGGGACCACGCTGTTCATGACGCTGCTCGCCGTCTGGCAGGCGCTGCTCTCGAAGTATTCCGGGCAGACGGACGTGGTCGTCGGCAGCCCCATCTCGGGGCGCACCCGGTACGAGACGGAGAACCTGATCGGCTTCTTCGTCAACATGCTCCCCCTGCGCGCCGACCTGTCGGGAGATCCCACCTGGAGCGAGCTGCTGCGCCGGGTGCGGACGACCGCGCGGGGGGCGTACGCGCACCAGGAGCTTCCCTTCGAGCGCCTGGTGGAGGAGCTGGTCACGGAGCGCAGCATCACTCACGCGCCCCTCTTCCAGGTGGCGTTCGCCCTGGAGCGCGCCGACGGGTCCGGGCCGCTGGCGCTGTGCGACCTCGGGGTGGAGGCGTTCGGCGGCGAGGAGGGCGCGTCCAAGTTCGACCTGGACCTCATCTTCGGGGAGGACGACGAACACCTGCCGGGGGCGCTCACCTACCGGGTGGAGCTGTTCGACGCGGAGACCATCGCGCGGCTGGCGGGGCACCTGGAGACCCTGCTGGCGGAGGTGGCGGCGGACCCGCGGCGGCGAATCTCGGAGGTGTCGCTGCTGCGCGGCGCCGAGCGCGCCCGCGTGCTGGAGGCGTGGAACGACACCGCCGCCCCGCTCCCCCGGGCGTGCGTCCACGAGCGGTTCACGGTCCAGGCCGCGCGCATGCCCGACGCGCCCGCGGTTTACTTCCACGACGAGGTGGTCGGCCGCGGCGAGCTGGAGCGCCGTTCCAACCGGCTCGCGCACCGGCTGCGTCGGCACGGCGTCGGTCCCGAGACCCGCGTGGGGCTCTACGTGGAGCGCGGCATCGAGATGGTGGTCGCGCTGCTGGGGATCTTCAAGGCGGGCGGCGTCTACGTGCCGCTGGACCCCGCGTACCCGGCCGAGCGCCTCGCCTTCATGCTCGCCGACTCCGGCGCCTCCGTGCTGCTGGCGCCGACGGAGTTCCGGGACGTCCTCCCCGCGTTCGCCGGGGAGCGGGTACGCCTCGACGCGGGCCCGGGGGAGGTCCTGCCCGGGGACGACGCGCCCCCCGCGTCCGGGGTGTCGCCGGAGAACGCGGCCTGGGTGATCTACACTTCCGGCTCCACCGGGAGGCCGAAGGGGGTCGTCGCCACCCACGCCGGCGCCGCGAACCTGCTGTCGCACGCCGTGGAGAGCATCGGCGCCGGACCGGGCGGCCGGATCGTCCAGACCGCCTCGGCCAGCTTCGACGCCTCGCTGCTGGAGATCCTCGCCGCACTCCTCTCCGGGGCCGAGCTGCACGTGGCCGACCGGGAGACGGTGCTCTCGCCGGAGCGGCTGGGCGCGCTGCTGCGGGAGCGGCGGATCGACACCTGGATCACCCCGCCCGCGCTGCTGGACACGCTGCCGGACGCGGACTTCCCCGCGCTGCGCACCGTCTGCGTGGGAGGGGACCGCTGCTCGGCCGAGACGGCGGCACGCTGGTCGCGCGGTCGACGGATGTTCAACATGTACGGCCCCACGGAGACGACCATCTATTCCATCGAGCACAGGGTCGCCGCGGGCGCCGCGGAGGCGCCGCCGATCGGCCGGGCGGTGGCGAACCTGCGGGCCTACGTGCTCGACGCGTCGGGCGAGCCGTCGCCGGTGGGCGTGCCGGGGGAGCTGCACGTCGGCGGGGCGGGGGTGGTGCGCGGCTACCTCGGGCTCCCCGGGCTCACCGCGGAGCGGTTCGTTCCGGACGCGTTCGGGGGCGATCCCGGCGCGCGGCTGTACCGCTCTGGAGACCGCGCACGCTGGCGGGCGGACGGGGCGCTGGAGTTCCTGGGCCGGGTGGACGCCCAGGTGAAGATCCGCGGCTTCCGCATCGAGCCCGGCGAGGTCGAGGCCGTCCTCCGGGAGCAGGAGGGCGTGAGGGACGCGGCGGTGACGGTGAGGGAGGACGCGCCGGGGGGGAAGTGCCTGGTGGCGTACGTCGTCGCGGGCGAGGGCGCGGCGCTTTCCGTGTCTGACCTGCGGTCGCGCCTCGGGGCGCGGCTTCCCGAGTACATGGTGCCGGCGGCCTTCGTGGCGCTGGAGCGGCTTCCGCTGACCCCCAGCGGCAAGACCGACCTCCGCGCGCTGCCGGCGCCGCGGTGGGGGGCGGAGCGGGCGTACCTGGCGCCGCGGACGGCCACGGAATCGCTGCTGTGCGGGATCTGGGCGGAGGTGCTGAAGCTGGAGCGGGTGGGGGTGGAGGACGGCTTCTTCGAGCTGGGAGGGCACTCGCTGCTGGCGACGCAGGTGGTCTCGCGGGTGAGGGAGGCGACCGGGGTGGAGGTCCCGCTGCGGGCGCTCTTCGAGACGCCGACCGTCGACGCGCTCGCGGAGCGCGTCGAGAGCCTCCGGGGTCGGGGCGCCGGGGCCGCCCCTCCGACCGACCGGATCCGGCCCGCGCGGGCGAGGGGGCTCCCTGCCGCGCCGTCGATCCCGCGGGCGCCGCGCGAGGCGCCGCCGCTGTCGTTCGCGCAGCAGCGGCTCTGGCTGGTGGACCGTCTGGAGCCGGGGAGCCCCGCCTACAACATGCCCTTCGCGCTGCGCCTGCGCGGCCCGCTGGACACGGCCCCGCTACGGGCGAGCCTGGACGCGCTGGTGAGGCGGCACGAGACGCTGCGCACCACCTTCGCGGAGCGGGACGGCGTGCCCGCGCAGGTGGTCCAACCGCCCGCGCCGGTGCCGCTGCCGGTCCTCGACCTGCGCCGCCTCCCGCCGGAAGCGCGGGAAGCGGAGGCGGAGCGCCTGGCCGCCGCGGAGGCGCTGCGGCCGTTCGACCTGGCGCGCGGGCCGCTGCTGCGCAGCACGCTGCTCCGGCTGGACCGGAACGAGCACGTGCTCTGCTTCACGGCGCACCACGTCGTCTGCGACGGCTGGAGCCTGGGCGTCCTGGTGCGCGAGGTCTCCCGGCTCTACACCGCCTTCTCCCGGGGTCTCCCCTCGCCGCTTCCGCCGCTCCCCGTACAGTACGCCGACTACGCGGTGTGGCAGCGGGAGCACGTCTCGGGGAGGCGCCTGGAGGAGCAGCTGGAGTACTGGAAGGGGCGGCTGGCCGGCGCCCCGGCCCTGCTGGAACTCCCCACCGACCGTCCCCGCCCGCCGCGCGAGGACCCCGCCGGGGCAGTGCACGGATTCACGCTCGGGGCGGAGGCGGTCGCCGCGCTCCGGGGCCTGGCCCGGCGGGAGGGGACCACGCTGTTCGTGACGCTGGCGGCGGGGTTGAAGCTCCTCCTGGCGCGCTACGCCGGACAGGACGACGTGCTCGTGGGCACCCCCGTCGCCAACCGTACGCGGGTGGAGCTGGAGGGGCTGATCGGGTTCTTCGCCAACACGCTGGTGCTGCGCACGGACCTCTCCGGCGACCCCACGGTGCGCGAGCTGCTGGGGCGGGTCGGTCGGGGGGTGCTGGAGGCGCAGTCCAACCAGGACCTCCCCTTCGAGCGCCTGGTGGAGGCGCTGCAGCCGGAGCGCAGCCTTTCGCGCACGCCGCTGTTCCAGACGCTGCTCGCGCTGCAGAACATGGAGATGGGGAGCCTGGAACTCGGCGGCGTGGAGGCACGGCCGCTCGTCTCCCGGGCGGCGTCGGCGAAGTTCGACCAGACCTGGACCCTGGAGGAGGACGGCGACTCGCTGGGCTGCAGCGTCACGTACCGCACCGCTCTCTGGGACGTGGAGACCGTCGCGCGCATGGCGGGTCACCTGCGGGCGGTGCTGGCGGGGATGGCCGCGGAGCCGGGGCGGCGGGTCTCCGGGCTGGAGCTGCTGGACGCCGCGGAGCGCGAGCAGGTGCTCCGCCGGTGGAACGCGACGGACGCGGAACTTCCCACCGGGGACGGCCTGGCCTCCCTCTTCGAGGCGCAGGCGGCGCGGACGCCGGACGCCGCCGCCGTCGTCTTCGGGGACCGGTCTCTCACCTACGCGGAGCTGGACGGGGAGGCGAACCGTCTCGCCCACCGGCTGCGTGCCCTCGGGGCCGGGCCGGAGGTACGTGTGGGGCTCTGCATCGAGCGCTCCCTGGAGATGGTGGTCGGGGTGCTGGCGACGATAAAGGCGGGCGCGGCGTACGTCCCGCTCGACCCCGCATACCCCGCCGAGCGCCTGGCGTACATGCTGGAAGACTCCGGCTGCCGGGTGCTCCTGACCCGGGACCGGCTGCTAGGGCGGCTGCCGGCGTTCGGGGGGGAGACGGTGCTGCTGGGGGCCCCCTCTCCCCCCGGCCCCCTCTCCCCCGCAAGCGAGGGAAGGGGGGAGAACGAGATCCCGGAGGGTGAGGATCGAAGTGTGGGCATGCCCCTCCCCCATTCATGGGGGAGGGTGGCGAGCCCCAGCGAGCCGGGTGGGGGCAGCCCCCCACCCCCGGCCCCTCCCCCTCAAGCGAGGGAGGGGAGCACTACGGTGTCGAATCGCACGTCCTCTCCCCCACCTGTGGGGGAGGGGTGGCGCGAAGCGCCGGGGTGGGGGGCAGCCTTCTCCACCGACTCCCTCGCCTACGTGATCTATACCTCCGGCTCCACCGGGCGCCCCAGGGGCGTGGCGATGCCGCGGCGGCCGCTGCGGAACCTTATCGCGTGGCAGCTCCGGGAGTGGAGCGACCGCGGGCCCGCGAGGGTCCTCCAGTACGCCTCCATCAGCTTCGACGTCTCCTTCCAGGAGATGTTCTCCACCTGGGGCTCGGGGGGTACGCTGGTCGTGGTCCCCGAGGAGACGCGCGCCGACCTGGCCGGGCTGGCCCGGCTGGTCGACCGGGAGAGGATCGATCGTGTCTTCCTGCCGTTCGTCGCCCTCCAGCACCTGGCCGAAGCGGCCCTGGAGCACGGGATCGTCCCCCGCGCGCTGCGCGAGGTCGTGACGGCGGGCGAGCAGCTCCGCATCACCGAAGCGATCCGGCGGTGGCTGGCGGCGATCCCCGGGTGCGAGCTGGTCAACCAGTACGGGCCTTCGGAGACGCACGTCGTATCGTCGCTGCTGCTGGCGGGGGAGGCGGATGCGTGGCCGGCGCTGCCCTCCATCGGCGGGCCGGTCGCGAACACCCGGCTGTACGTGCTGGACCCGTCGCTCCGGCCCGCGCCGCTCGGCGTGCCGGGAGAGCTGTACGTGGGCGGCGAGAGCCTGGCCCGCGGTTACCTGGAGCGTCCGGACGCGACGGCGGAGCGGTTCGTCCCCGACCCGTTCACGCCTCCGGACCGACCCGGCGCGCGGTTGTATAGGACCGGGGACCGGGCTCGCTGGCGGGCGAGCGGCGGGGTCGAGTTCCTGGGGCGGACCGACCAGCAGGTGAAGGTGCGCGGCTTCCGCGTCGAGCCCGCCGAGGTGGAGGCCGCGCTGGAGAGGCACCCGCGGGTCCGCGAGGCGCTGGTGGTCGCGCGCGAGGACGCGCCGGGCGACCGCCGGCTGGTGGGGTACGTGGTGCCGGACGGGGAAGGGGAATCGCCCCCCGACGCCGAGCTGCGCGGCCTCCTCGCGGCGAAGCTCCCAGAGTACATGGTGCCGTCGGCGTTCGTCTCGCTGGAGCGGTTCCCGCTGACCCCGAGCGGCAAGATCGACCGGCGCGCACTGCCGGCTCCCGAACGGCCTGCGGCGGCGGCCGTCGTGGCGCCGCGCACGCCCACCGAGGAGGCGCTGGCGGGGATCTGGGCGGAGGTGCTGGGCCTGGAGCGCGTGGGCGTGGAGGACGACTTCTTCGCGCTGGGAGGCCACTCGCTGCTGGCGACGCGGGTGGTGTCGCGGGTGCGGCAGTCGCTCGGGACGGAGGTGCCGCTGCGGGTGCTGTTCGAGGCGCGCACCGTCGCGGCGCTGGCGGAGCGCGTCGAGGGCACGAGGGGCCAGGAGGCCGGAGCCGTGCCGACGCTCGCCCGGATCCCGCGCGCGAGCGCGAGGAGCCGCCGATGAGCGGGGCGCCGGTCGACACGGGTCCAGCGCCGCGTCCTTCGGATTCCGCCGAGGGCTCCTCGTCCTCGATCCCGGTGACGCCATCCTTCACGGCGGGCGAGGTCGAGCGGTTCTTTTCCTCCGAGGTCTCGGGGCGGATGGAGCGGGAGGCGGATGCCTGGGTCTCCTCGGCGACCGAAGCGTTCCTGCGCGATCCGAGGATCTCCAGCGAAGCCGAGCTGGAATCACTCCGCGACGACTTCGGGAGCAGCGACATCCCGGACCTCCCGGCGGAGCTGGGCGAGTACCTGGACGGGCTCGCCCGGGGCCTCGTCCGCCACTCGGTCCGTGTTTCGGCGCCTCGATTCGTCGGCCACATGACCTCCGCGCTCCCGTTCTTCATGCGGCCGCTCGCCCGCCTGATGACGGCCATGAACCAGAACGTGGTGAAGGTGGAGACCTCCAGGGCGGGGAGCCTCCACGAGCGGCAGGCACTGGGGATGCTCCACCGGCTGGTGTTCGGGTTCGGGGAAGACTTCTACCGGGCGCGGATGCAGGACGACGCGAGCACGCTGGGAATCCTGGCGTCGGGGGGAACGGTCGCGAACCTCTCCGCGCTCTGGTGCGCCCGGAACGCGGCCCTGGGGCCCGCGGAAGGCTTCGGAGGGGTGGAGGAGGAGGGGCTTCCCGCGGCCCTCGCCTTCCACGGCTTCCGGCGGGGCGTGGTGATCGGGTCCGAGCTGCTCCACTACTCGGTCGCCAAGGCGATGGGGGTCCTGGGGCTGGGGGAGCGGAGCGTCGTGCGGGTCCCGGTGGGGACGGACCTCCGCGTGCGGCCCGACGCCCTGGAGCGGGCGGTGCGTGATTGCCGCTCGCGCGGGGACCGGGTGCTCGCGGTGATCGGGATCGCCGGCACGACCGAGTCGGGAAGCGTGGACCCGCTGCGGGAGATGGCCGGGATCGCGCGGGAGGCGGGAGCACACTTCCACGTGGACGCCGCCTGGGGCGGGCCGCTGCTCTTCTCGGAGCGGCACCGCGGCCGGCTCGACGGGATCGAGCTGGCCGACTCGGTGACGATCGACGGGCACAAACAGCTCTACCTCCCAATGGGGATCGGGATGGTGCTCTTCCGCGACGCCGGGCTGGCGGATGCCATCGAAAAGCATGCGAAGTACATCATCCGCAAGGGGTCGATGGACCTGGGACGACGGTCGCTGGAGGGGTCTCGGCCCGCGATGGCGCTGTTCCTCCACGCGGCGCTCAACCTGATCGGCCGGCGGGGCTACGAGCACCTGATCGACGAGGGGATCCGCAAGACGAGCTACCTGGCCGACGCGCTCCGGAGCCGTCCCGAGTTCGAACTGCTGCTGGAGCCGCAGACCAACATCCTCCTCTATCGCTACCTCCCGCCGGAGCACCGGGCCGCCGCCCGGGCAGGGGGCCTCACGGACGAGGACGAGAAGTCGATCGACGCTTTCAACGCGCGGCTGCAGCGGGTCCAGCGTCGGGCGGGGGCCACCTTCGTCTCGCGGACCACCCTGAAGAAGCCGGGCGCGGGCGTACCCGTGGTGGCGCTGCGTGCGGTGATCGCCAACCCCCTCACCACCGAGGCAGACATCGACGCGGTCCTGGCCGACCAGGCGGAGATCGGGTCGCGGCTGGCCGGGAAGGGGGCGGCCCCGGCCGGCGAGGCATGAGGGTCGCTCTCGAAACCCCGACATCGCCTGGGGCTGATGCAGGAGGAGTTCGATCGGCGACGCGATGACTCAGCGGTGAATCGGACGAAACGACGGGAGGTGCCGTGCAAGGTGACGGTGGGGAGTCGGTGCCCATCAGGGAGCTACTGGACAGGTAGGTGTCCGTAAGCCATCTTTATTTTCCCGCCTTAACGTGCCAGCCACGATCCTCGAATCTCATTCGTGACAAACAAACACAAAATTATCGCTGCCGCCGCCGTCGCGGCGGTAATCGCGCTTTCCGGAGCGCTGGGTTGGAATGCCTACCGGAACACTCCTGCTTACGCCCTCAAAGAGATCGCCACCGCGATCCAGGAAAGGGACCGAGTCATGTTCGAGCGGCGCGTAGACCTCGACGCCCTCTCGAAGACCGCCATCGACGACCTTGTCGCGCAGATGATTGCCGAGGCATCGGCAGAGGTGGACGGGGATGCCAGCGGCTTCGCCGTGATGGGCGTGGGCATGGCCGTGGCGATGCTGGAGGGTGCCAAGCCGGCCATGGTGACCGCAATGCGCTCGGGGGTACTCAACGCGGTCGAGAAGGGTGCGATCGACAGCCTCTACAGCGAGTCCGCCGAGAACTCTGATGGACCCGACTTCGCCACTCTTGCCCGGAACACCGGAGGTAGACCGGATGGATTCCGCGGCCTGGGCGAGATCAAGCGGAGCGGAGGTACCGCAACGGCCGAAATGCTGCTCCACGACAAATACGCTGACACGACGCTCATTCTGCGTGTGAAGCTGGAGCAGGGCGCGGACGGATGGCGCATTACGAGGTTCGACAACCTTCGCGAGTACCTGGCCTCGACCGAGGAGGTCCACGACGCTCGCCTGGCGGAAGCGAACCGTGAGATCGACCAGCGTATCGCCGGTCTGGTCCGTGTGGGCGAGCCGATGCCGGAGGCGTGGCAGTCCGGCTGGTACGACGCGAAACTGCAGGTGAAGGCTCCCGTAACCAATACGGGGAGCGAGCCGCTGAAGGCGGTCGTCATCGATCTGGAGGTCGACGGCGTGTCCCTCCGGGAGCGTGAGATGATCCTGCGGGCCGGCGAGATCGCGCCGGGAGCCTCGGTACAGGCACAGAGCCCCACGATCAACTACAACGAGTACATCCCGTGGCACAACGGCCTGTTCAAGGGCACCCTCAAGTCCATCGTCCGCTCCGTCACCCTGACGCGAAACGGCGAGGCCGAGACGATCCGCCGGTTCGATGACTGGGAGGAGTACGTCTCCTTCCAGGAAAGCAGAGCGCCTGCGGCGTCTCCGGCGGCGAAGTAACAGCCAATCCGAACCCACCGAACTGAACCCGGATCCTGCAAGTAGAGGGGCGAACCGGTTGAATTCGCCTGGTGCGCCCCCCTCCTGAGCGAGTGAAGAGCCGGCGGAGCCGGGTCCGAGGGGGCTGCGAAGCTCCTCCCGACCGC
>Ga0180215_1000535_pt1 | contig 47669 bp, 49 predicted proteins | sample eDN3rd37CBELigBY_FD_128871 | JGI IMG/M metagenome (GOLD analysis project Ga0180215, IMG submission 128871) | Enriched backyard soil microbial communities from Emeryville, California, USA - eDNA 3rd pass 37_C BE-Lig BY (version 2) (version 2) | ecosystem: Environmental > Terrestrial > Soil >... | reverse complement strand
TTCAATACGCGGCGCATAATTTTGCCGCTGCGCGTCTTAGGAAGCTTATCTTTGAACTCGATTTCTCTAGGCGCGGCGTGCGCCGAAAGGCCGATTTTCACGAACTGTGAAATTTCCTGCTTCAGCTCATCGGAAGGCTCGAACCCTTCGCGAAGCGCGATAAACGCTTTAATAATTTCGCCGCGCACCGGATCCGGTTTGCCGATGACGCCGGCCTCAGCAACCGCAGGATGCTCGACAAGCTTGCTTTCCACCTCGAACGGACCTACGCGCTCGCCTGCCGTATTAATAACATCGTCCACACGGCCTTGGAACCAGAAATAACCGTCCTCGTCCATATAAGCGGAATCGCCGGACACGTACCAGCCCTTGAACATAAAATACTCTTCGTATTTAGACGGGTTGTTCCAAATTTTGCGCATCATGGACGGCCAAGGCACTTGAATGGCCAGGTTGCCCATTCGATAAGGCTCCAGCTCATTGCCGCTATTGTCGATGATAGCTGCTCTAACGCCAGGAATTGGCTTGCCCATCGAGCCCGGCTTAATATCCATGCTCGGATAGTTGCAAATTAATTGTCCGCCTGTCTCTGTCATCCACCAAGTATCATGAATCCTCTGTCCGTATACTTTCAAGCCCCAGCGTACGACTTCAGGGTTCAACGGCTCTCCTACGCTGAGCACATGCCGCAGGCTGGACAAGTCGTACTGCTTGACGACATCGTCTCCTGCGCCCATAAGCATGCGGAAGGCGGTCGGAGCGCTGTACCATACCGTAACGCCATACTTTTGAATCGTTCCGTACCAATCTCCAGGACTGAATCGGCCACCTCTTACGACCATTGTAACGCCGTTCAGCCATGGAGCGAATATGCCGTAGGACGTGCCTGTAACCCAGCCTGGGTCGGCTGTGCACCAATAAACGTCATCCGGTTTAAAATCGAGCACAATTTGGCCCGTATACTTATGCTGAACCATTGCGTTTTGAACGTGGAATACGCCTTTCGGTTTGCCTGTCGAACCTGATGTGTAATGCAGGATCAATCCGTCCTCGCGATCCAGCCATTCAATTTCGGCCTCTTCAGACGCCGCAGACATCTCTTCCGTCAAATGAATGACATTCTCGCCTTCAGCGCCTTCACCGAACACAATAACATGCTTAAGCTCAGGCAGCTCATCACGCTTTACCCGGCCAAGCAAAGCCGGAGTCGTAACGATCGCAACCGCCCCGCTGTCATCCAAACGATCCTTAACAGCCGTCTCCATGAAGGCTTCGAACAGCGGCCCGACGACTGCCCCGATCTTAAGCGCTCCTAGCAAGCAAAAATACAACTCTGGAGATCTCGGCATAAAAATAAAGACACGGTCTCCCTTGCCTACACCAAGCTTCCGAAGAACATTGGCAAATCTATTCGATTGCTTGCTCATTTGCTCGTAGGTATAGCTTTCATCCCGCGCATTGTCGCTGTAATAAAGAGCTACCTTATCGCCGCGATTAAGCTCCAGGTGCCTGTCGATAGCTTCATAGGCCATGTTTACTTTGCCGGTGCTGTGCCAGCTGAATTGGCTTTCAATTTGCTCCCAGTTGAACGATTCTCTCGCCGCCTCATAATTGGCCATATTCGGATTAGCTGCTACTGCCGGAATTCTTTCTTGATGCAAGTTGATCATTCTATCACTCTCCCATCAAATCTGTCTGTCTTGGTCATAAGTATGCGCTTACATAATAACGCTGAATTCGCGGTGAAAGCAATCTCATTTTGTAATGGATATCCTATGACTTCCAAGCGCCAAACTTATTATAGCACAAACTTTTTGAAATATACCATGCTTTTCATTTTGTTAAATGTCTGTTATAAAGAAGTATACCTACTTGTACTGGCAGCACCAATACATCTCAGGGAGGGTTGGCATGGAACACCGGAAGCGGTTTCAACGAATGGAGATTGCAATTTCCGATGACCGTGAGCTTATTATTGAAGGCCCCCTGTCGCCTGACAGGCTCGCGAATATGAAGATGCACAGCGCGCTGGATGCGTTCCGGAGACCCCACGAGCAGCATGAAGCGCTTATCGAGATCGCTGGTCTTGAAGAAGGACGCATTATAGCTGCGCGGGAAGGGGATATGATTGTTGGCTACGTCACCTTCCACTATGCCGACGAGCTTGAACGATGGCATGAGGCGGGAATGGACGATCTTATTGAGCTTGGCGCTATCGAGGTTGCCAACGATTACCGCTCGTACGGGCTTGGCAAGCGGATGATTCAAGCTGCGTTCGCAGAGGATCAGCTCGAGAACGCCATTGTATTTACAACGGAATATTATTGGCATTGGGACTTGGAAGGCACCAAGCTGAATGTATGGGAGTACCGCAGCATGATGGAGAGGCTGATGAAATCGGTTGGCATGATTTGGTTCGCGACCGACGATCCCGAAATTTGCTCCCATCCAGCCAATTGCTTAATGGTACGAATCGGCAAGGAAGTGCCGCAGAGCTCCGTTGAGCAGTTCGACCGCGCTCGCTTCCGCCAGCGCTTTATGTATTGAGAGCTTATGCTTACGAAGAGGGTTTTGCTTCGCAAAACCTTAGCTTATGCTTACGAAGCGGGTTTTGCTTCGCAAAACCTTAAACCCAACTCTTACAACGTGGGTTTACTCCGCAAAACCTTAAGGAGGATATAGCACAATGTCTTCTAATGCGATGTTTATCCATCATCCAGCATCAAATGGCTATTATTTTGGGGATGATCATCCTTTTGATCCGATTCGAATAAAATTGACGGTCGACCTGTTGAAAGCCGTCAACGCCTTAACTGATGAGCAGATTGCCGCTCCTCCTGAAGGTTTGCCCGATATAGACAGCCTCCTTTCACTCGTTCACCGTCCCGATTATATCGAGGCGATAAAGCGCATCAGCGCGGAGGATACATCGGATGAAAGCTTTATTACCGCAGAGCAGTACGGACTGCACGCGGATGAAACGCCGCATTTCAACGGCATGCATGATGCCGCATCCGCGATCGTGATCGGCTCCGTCGCCGCAGCCGATGCCGTGATGCAAAAGAAAACGCTGCATGCCTATCATGTCGCTGGCGGTCTGCACCACGCTTTTCCCAATCGCGGCTCGGGCTTCTGCGTGTATAACGATGCGGCGATCGCTATCGAGCATATTCGACAAGCCTATGGCGCGCGCGTCCTCTACATTGATACCGACGCGCATCATGGCGACGGGGTGCAGTGGGTTTTTTACGACGACCCGGACGTATGCACCTACTCGATACATGAAACAGGCAAGTTTTTATTTCCGGGAACCGGCTATGTGTATGAGAAAGGCGTCGACCGCGGCTTCGGCTCATGCTTTAACGTTCCGCTTGAGCCATATACCGAAGATGACTCCTGGCTCGAAAGCTTCACCGTTACGATTCGTAAGGTCATTGAAGCATTCAAGCCTGACGTCATCGTCAGCCATCACGGCTGCGATTCACACGCGTATGACGAGCTTTCCCATTTGCACTGCAGCATGCGCATTTACCGCGAAATTCCGGTCATCATACATGAGCTCGCACACACATATACAGAAGGCCGCTGGATCGCGCTAGGCGGCGGAGGCTATGACAAATGGCGGGTCGTTCCGCGGGCATGGTCGCTCGTCTGGCTGACGATGACCGACCACCAGATCGCTAAGTCGCTTGAAGCCGGCGAAGAGCTGCCGCTGCCGGAAAGCTGGCTGCGCAATTGGGAGGCATTAAGTCCGGATCCGCTTCCGCATAATTGGATGGACGACATGTCCACCATTCCCGCCATTCCAAGACGCGAGGAAATTGCTGCGAAAAACCGGATAACAGCCACAATCGCCATACAGGATTTGTAATCCATCTCTATTATTGCGCATTGAAAAGCCCCTTGCCGGCAATCAGCGGAATCGCTCCGTTGAATTGCGCAGCAAGGGGCTGCTTTTGTGTGAAATGATGCAAACTATATATGCTCTACAATATCAGCAATAATGCTATACGAATTGTTCGAGGCTTCGATGGTAAACTCCGCAAAGCTTGCGTGCGCCGACCCGTCCGCTTTGTCCGACATCGAGCGGATAACGACGAACGGAATGTCGTTCATGTCGCATACTTGAGCGACAGACGCGCCCTCCATCTCTGCGCATGCTCCTTGCAGCGTTTCATGCAGCAATGAGACCGTCTCACGGCTTGCGATAAACTGATCGCCCGAGAGCACCTTCCCCTTCAAGCTGCGGCCTGGGAACAGCCGGTCGCTTGCAGCTGCCGCCAGCTCCACGAGACGCTCGTCCGCTATAAATTCTGATCGCGAATGATACGGTATGACGCCTCGGGCATACCCGAGCGGCGAGCAATCCATATCATGCTGAATGCAGCTTGTCGATATTACGATATCGCCGATATTGAGCCTAGGATCAAGCGCACCGGCGACGCCGGTAAACAACACGCAATCAGCGCCCATATCGAGCAATATTTGCGTACACACAGCCGCATTGACTTTGCCTACCCCCGATTTGCAAAAGAGTACGCTTCTGCCATGCAGCTTCCCTTCGTAGTAAGTAATGCCCGCTTTCGTTGTTTCTGAAGCGACATCGGCATGCTTATGCAGCAATTCAATTTCTTCTGCCATCGCGCCGATTATTCCAATTTTTTGAAACGACATGCTGTTATACGCCTCCAACCGATTGACGAGCTACAAGCTCATGCGGCAGGACGACCTGCGAATGCTCTACATTTTCCTTTTTCATCAGCTTTGTCAAAAGCCTCATCGATACAGCCCCGATATCATACATCGGCTGCGCGACAGACGTCAGCTGCGGACGCACCATGGAAGCCATCCGGCTGTTGTTGACACTAATAATGGAAATATCGCCAGGCACTTTAAGGCCGCTGTCTTGCATGCAGTGAATGGCGCCAATCGCCATCTCATCCGTTGCCGAGAAAACGGCAGTCGGACGCTCCGCCAGCTCGATAAAATACTTCATCGCATCTGCGCCTGATTCATAACGGTAGTTGCCGATGCGCACAAGCGTTTCGTCATACGGGATTCCCGCTTCCTCAAGCGCGCGCTTGTAGCCCTGGAATCTCGCATAGCCGTTGGCAGGATCCTGCAGCGTGCCGCTAATCATCGCGATTCGCTTATGGCCTTGTCCAACCAAATGCATCACCGCATCAAAAGCTGCCGCTTCGTGATCGATATCGACAGAAGGAATTTGTCCGCTCTCCTCTGTCGTTGCGCAAAGAACGATTGGCACATTAGCTGTCTTAAATGCTTGCAAATGCTCATCGGTTACCGCGCCGCCCATAAACAAAAGGCCGTCCACCTGCTTCTCAAGCAGCGTATTGATAACCCGGATCTCCTTCTCCTTCTTCTTATCGGCATTGCACAAAATGATGTTGTAATGGTACATATTCGCAATATCTTCGATGCCGCGAGCGACTTCGGAAAAAATGGCGTTCGAAATGTCAGGAATAACGACGCCTACAGTCGTCGTCTTTTTGCTTGCCAAGCCTCTTGCTACCGCATTCGGACGATAGCCCAAACGCTCGATCGCCTCATATACTTTTTTACGGGTAGCCGGCTTAACATTAGGATTGTTATTAACAACGCGCGATACGGTAGCCATTGAAACTCCGGCTTCTCTTGCTACATCATAAATAGTTACTGTCACAGTCTTCTCTCCATTAGTTCAGATTTTGTTAAATAACGTTCGCCGCATATTAACGTAATCATAGCATAAAGGGAAAGGCAACGCAAAGCAAAAGACGTCAAAAACCTTGTCATTCCGAGCTTTCATTATTTTTTCATTTTTAGAAGAAGGCATTTGAGCCTATTGCGGAAACCAATTATTAAGCGCTTACATTCGTGTTTACAAGAAAGGCTGCCCCTGGTCCTGCGACCTTTAGAGCAGCCTCTTTTCATCATCAGCGTTCCATGCTATGTATGCTGCTGGCGTCTTGTGATTTGACCTAGCCGCTTATTAATGTCGGTCATCCAGCTTTCGTCTTTTAGACCTTTCGCAAGCAGATAAAGATCCAGCAGTCGATTAACACGCTCCTCGATAAGCTCTTCAACTACCGAAGGCTGCAGAGGCCCCTTGCTCGTTTTCGCTTCATACAGCAAGTCAGCCCACTCGTTGCATTCGTTGAACGATAAGCTTTGCTTGCCCGGATCGGCGCCTAGCTTGGCGATTAAACCGGTCAAATCCGGCTTCACTTCTGGTATAACCTCACTTCTATTACAGCTGGCGCAGGAAAAGATCGGAACGTTGTCGATTTCCACCTTACCAGAATAAATGACTGTTCGCAGCTTCATCATCATGACTTCGCCGCAATGGCAGCGTTTTTGCAAAATCGTTCACTCCTTATCAGGGGGCACTTGCTGCTTAACAGCGCGCTTACGCGGAGCTCTATTAAGACAATAAGTAGTTCGACCAATTTCGCTAAAAATCCTGCTTGCGGCCTTATGTAATTTTTACTACAAAATCCAAAACAACCCTAGGTCTAAGGCGCTATTTTACGCCATTTTCTGCGGATGAACGGAATGGCAGCAACAGCCGTCCATACGAGCGCGCCAATCATGTCGTTTCTGATATCATTCGCGTCCGGCATTCTGCCGCCAACAAACGATTGATGATACTCATCCGTTACGCCGTACAGGCCGCATAACAGAATAATGGCAAGCTTCATTCCGATACGGTCGGCCCTCGCGCCTATTCCGTAGTCCAACGTCATCGCCAACACAAAGTAGGATACGTAATGTCCCCAGTTGAAATCGGAGATGAATGGCAAATACGTTTGAACAAACGGCAGAATGCTGTCTACTTCTTCTCCCGTCTTGGAGGAGGTATAAAAGATGAATGCCATCCATAGCACTGCCGGTATGAAGCGCGCTAGACGTTTTATCGAGATACGGCCCGACCCGGTATTCATTTGCTTCATGCTTGCTCCTTCGCTACAATAATAATGAAATCTTTTCATAATGGAGGTTATGATCAATATGTCTTTACAATCTAATACGGTCATCTGCCTGCTGGACGACGAGTTTGAGGATTTGGAGCTATGGTATCCGGTCTATCGCGCTCGCGAGGCTGGCTTTACGGTACTGTTCGCCGGTCCTGAAAAAGGAAAGAAGCATATCGGCAAATACGGCGTGCCTGCAATTGCCGATTTAGCTTTCGATGAGGTGAACGGCAGCGATATCGCCGGGCTGCTCGTTCCCGGAGGCTGGGCGCCGGATAAGCTGCGCCGTTACCCGAAGGTGCTTCAGCTCGTTCAAGAGCTGAACGAGGCTGACAAGCCTATCGGCCAAATCTGCCATGCCGGCTGGGTGCTCATCTCGGCGAAAATTTTGCAGGGCCGCAAAGTCACGTCTACGCCGGGCATTCGCGACGATATGGAAAATGCCGGCGCCGAGTGGTTTGACGAAGCGGTAGTCGTTGACGGAAACCTGATTTCAGCAAGACGCCCGCCGGATCTGCCGCCATATGCGAAAGCATTTGTAGACGCTCTTGTACAGCGAATGGGATAACCATTCGCTGTTTTTTTGCCCGCCTACGCTTGTGCGCGGTCGCTCTTGCCCGAAACCGTTCGCTTGACGCTTTGCTCTTCCGCCTCTCCCATAAATGCGGAAAGCCCGCTGACGATTTCGCCGCTTGTGCGGCACTCGAACACATGCTTCATCAGTTTGCGGCTCTCCTCTTGCGACGTTTGGAGCAGCCTCTCCTTGAGCGTCAATATGGAATGTGAGGACATGCTAAGCTCATCGACATCGAGGCTCAGCCAAATCGGCAGCGCGCGATAGTCTCCGGCGAGCTCTCCGCACACGCTTACGGAAATGCCGCTTCGTTTCGCGGCCTCTACCGTTTGCGTAAGCATGCGAAGCAGCCCAGGATGGAACGGATCGTACAAATGCGAAATTTGCTCGTTCATACGGTCTACCGCCAGCGTGAACTGGGTAAGATCATTCGTCCCGATGCTGAAAAAATCGACTTCCTCCGCCAGCAGATCAGCGATTAAAACGGCGGCCGGCACCTCGATCATAATGCCCACCTTCATGCCTGAATCATAGGACTTGCCTTCCGCATCAAGCTCCCGCTTCGCATCGGCGAGCAGCCTATTAGCCGCCCTTACTTCATCGACAGATGAAATAAGCGGATACATCAGCTTCACCTGTCCGTAGGAGCTGGCCCTTAATATGGCGCGCAGCTGCGTTTTGAACAGCTCCTCCTGCGCCAGCGATATGCGGATCGCCCGATAGCCTAAAAACGGATTATCTTCTTCGGGAAGCTGAAAATAATCGAGATGCTTATCGCCGCCTATATCCAGCGTCCGGATAACGAGCGAATGGCCGTTTAACCTTTCGACTACATTTTTATATACGTCAAACTGCTCCTCTTCGGTCGGAAACCGGTTGCGGTCCATGTATAAAAACTCGGTCCGAAACAGACCGACGCCTTGAGCCCCGCTATTCAGCGCGATATCCAGCTCCTTATAGGAGCTAATATTAGCCGCCAGCTTTAGCGTCTTGCCGTCCAGCGTAACCGGCAAATGGCCGACGATCTCGTGCAGTTGCCGCTTCGCTTCCATCTGTTTTTCATTTAAGGCGCTGTATGTTTCAATTATTTTTTCAGAAGGGTCTAAATAAAGCGAGCCGTCGCTGCCGTCAATAATAATGAGCTGCCCTGTCTGAATCGGCTCCTCAAGCTTTGCTTCGATGCCTACGACGAGCGGGATGCTAAGCGCTCTGGCCATAATCGACGAGTGAGAGACGGCGCTGCCCGACAGCGTCACGATGCCGAGCACGTTTTGCGGGTTCAGATGAACGAGCTGAGAAGGCGACAGCTCCTTGGCAATCAAAATAAACGGCTGCGTATCGGAAGGGAGCGTAATTTCCGGCGCGCCCAGCAGATGCTTAAGCAAACGATTGCCGACATCCTTTATATCAAGCGCGCGTTCCTTCATATATTCATCATCAAGCAGGTCGAACATCGTTACAAAATGGTCGATCGCTTCTTTGACGGCGACCTCTGCAGCCTTGTATTGGCGTCTAATAATGCCTTGAATTTCGTTCATGAACACAGGATCGTCCAATATGGCGATATGCGCGTCAAAAATATTGGACTCTTCTGTGCCGACAACCTCGCGCAGTTCATCCTTCATCTGTATTATTTCATGCTTTGATGTCCGGATGCCTTCATATACCCTTTCGAGCTCGCGCGCGAAATCCGCTACGTCTATTTTTTGCTCTGGAAGCTCCCATTCCCAGTTAGGCAGGACAAATGCTCTTCCAATCGCAATGCCCGCCGACGCTCCAATACCTTGAATCATTGTCCTTCTCCCCCGCTCTTTCTATCTATAAGAATAACTGACATTACCGATGACTGGCCCTTCTTGACCGCCTTAAACGGCGCATATCGCCACGAAGACACCAGCTCCGGATTTGTAATAATCATCGGTGTGGCAAGCGATTTGCTTTCCTTGCGCACCTTGTTCAAATCAAACCGGACAAGCAGCATGCCGGGCTTGACCTCATCCCCTTCTTTAACAACCGCTTGGAAATAGTCTTTGTCCCGCAAGCTGGACGTGTCAATTCCGATATGCAGAAGCACGTCGAGCCCCTCAGGCGTCCGAATGCCAATCGCGTGCATCGTCGGATAAATATGGATGATTTGACCCGCGACCGGCGATACGAGCTCACCTTTGTCAGGGATGAAAGCGACCCCTTGTCCAACCAGCTTGCCGGCAAAAATAGGATCCGGAACGTCCTCGAGCGGAATCATTTTGCCCTGCATTGGCGAATGGAACAGCACCTGCGCCTGATCGCGCTGAATCGTCTTCAGCATTTCCTCTCTAATAAGCTCCGAGAAGGTGCCGAACACAACCTGTACATGCCCTCCGCCAAGCTGGATAATGCCTGCTGCTCCCAAATTGCGAAGCGCGTTGCTGTCGATCAGCTTTTCATTCGTCAGCTTAAGCCGCAGCCTCGTAATGCAAGACTCCATTTTCTCAATATTTTGCTTGCCTCCGATCGCTTGCAAAATAAGCGGCGCTCGGTACGGGATATCGCCCGCCCAATCGTCGAGCTGCGAGCCCTCCTCGCGTCCAGGCGTCGGAATTCTGAACCGCCGGATCGCCCATCGGAACAAAAAGTAATAGATAAGCCCGACTACGATGCCGATTGGAATAAGCAGCCAGCCTCGCGTTGCCAGATGTTCATTAATAAAGAAATCGATCGCTCCTCCCGAGAACGAGAAGCCGTGCCGGATGCCAAGTTCGTACGTAATCCACATGATGAGGCCGGACAGCACGGCATGCACGACATACAAGTAAGGCGCCACGAACAAAAACGCAAACTCGACCGGCTCGGTTACGCCTGTCAAAAATGAGGTGAGCGCGGCGTAAAGAAAAGTTTTACGGATTTTCGGCTTCAAATCCTCACGCGCTTCATGGATAATGGCGAATGCAATAGCAGGCAGCGCGAACATCATCGTCGGGTACATGCCCGCCATAAATACGCCGGCGCTCGGATCTCCCGCAAAAAAGCGCGGCAGATCGCCGTAAACGATTTCACCGGAAGCCGACTCGTACCCTCCGATTTGAAACCAGAACACATGGCTTACTAAATGATGCAGGCCGAACACGACAAGAATGCGGTGAACGAAGCCATATAGAAAAATGCCGAAACCGCCGCCGGATGCAACCACATCGCCCAAATCGATTAGCAGCCTCTGCAAAAACGGTGCTATGTTGACCATCCCTATTGAAAACAGCAGCGTGAAAAAGCTGACGAACAGCGGCACAAATCGCGGCCCGCCAAAAAATTGAATATATTCAGGAAGCCTCAAGCTTTTAAAACGTTCATGGCTGATGCCTGATATAATACCGATCAGCGTTCCGATTAGAACAGTCGGCTCAATGTTTGGATTGGCCGATCCGGTTATTCCGCTATAAATGAGCATGCCTACAAGCGCGGCCATGCCCGCTGCGAGGGCATTGCCCGTCAGCCCCAGCGAAATGCCGAGCGCAAATATGTAGGGCAGAAAAGTAAATATGGCAGAGCTTGCGGCCAGCAAATGATCTGCCATTCCGGGCAAGCCAACGGCTTCCCAGGGCAGCTTGCTCAGGCTTAAAAATATTGCAGCGCCGGGCAGTACAATCATCGGCAGCATAAATGCGCGTCCGAGCTGCTGCAGGCTCCCAAGAACGAACATCCCGCACCTCCTAAAAAGTTTTGCGAATGCAAAACTTACTTCGTAAGCATATTCTTAAGTTTGACGAAGTCAAACTTACTTCAAATCCATAAACAAGTCTATTACGATGTTAAGCGCTAGCATCATTTTTGTCAAAAATATAATGCATAAAGAAGGCTGTCCAAAATGGACAGCCTCTGTTGTTGATGATTCTATTCTAATGCGGTCATTGTGCTGGAATTAGCGGTTGCCCTGCTCAGCTTGCCAGCCAAGACGCGAAATGACCGGGCCTGCTTGGCTATACGCATTAGTGGCTTGGTACACCGGATGCTGCGAAGTTTGCGAATGCGTCGGCGTCATGCCGTATCCTCCAGCATTGAAGGATTGCGATTGCGAAGATACCGGCTTAAATTGCTGTTGCGACGGCTGGTAAAAGGAATTATTCTGAGCCTGATACCCGCCGAAGTGAGCAATGACTGGTCCAACATCGCCGAATGCAGTCGCAGGCGAGCTTGCATGGCTTTGAACGGGGCCATGAGACACATACTGATTCGAAAAGCCTTGCTGCTGCATTCCGAATTGGGAAGGAGCCGTTTGCTGCATAGGCATGCTGAACGATTGGTTGGCCTGATAGCCGCCTTGTGGATTTCCTACGATAGACTGTGTCGGCCGGCCAAAGTTAGGCTGGCTTAGCTGACCTTGGTAGTGCGATTGCACATAGCCGATCGGTTCATATTGCGACGGAGTTTGGAAATTTTGATTGCTTTGGTATCCACTTGGCTGTTGCGGCATTTGGTTCACGAGTCGTCCTCCTAAAATCTCTAATAAAGTCTTCACATGCCATTATCCCGCATGCTGCCGATGAACGGCAGCCGTAGTCGGATAGCGCATTTGAAGCCTTTCTTATTGTGGAGGAACGCCTTTATTTTTATTACTGTTAGGTTTTGGATTTCCGGTTGGGCAGCAGAATCGAATCTTCTACCTTAATACAGCGGTCCATGATGACCTTTAATCCGCCCTGCTGCGCAATGCTTGCAGCTTCTTCATTCATAATGCCAAGCTGCAGCCAAAGCGCGCCTGCGCCAATCTCGACAGCCTCCTCGGCAACCGGAGGCGTATGCTCGCTCCTTCTAAACACGTTCACAATATCGACCTTCTCGGGAATGTCTTTTAGCGAAGCATAGCTTTTTTGCCCTAAAATCTGCTCAGCGTTCGGATTAACGGGAATGATACGGTAGCCCTTTGCCTGCATCGCTTCCGACACCATATACGATACCCGTTCCGGGTTATCGGATAAGCCTACGACAGCGATCGTCTCGCTGCCCTGCAAAATTTCTTTTATTTCTTCGCGGGACGGATTAACAAATGCCATCATTGCACCTCGCATCCATGAGTTATGATACAAAAAGATTAGCTATCGTTATTGCTCAATCCATTCAACGTTAGCGCCCAATGCTTTAAGATGGTCAAAATAAATCGGGTACGACTTCGCCACATGATGGGCGTCGCGTATGCGAAGCGGCTGCTTCGCGCGCAAGCCGACTACCGTGAGCGCCATAATAACGCGGTGGTCATAATGCGCATTAATTTCCACTCCGCCCTCGACGCCTTCCGGACGCCCGTGCACAATAATTTCACTTTGGCGTTCTTCTACGTTAGCGCCGGCTTTGCGCAGTTCGTTCAAATAGTCGGTAATGCGGTCGCATTCCTTATAACGCAAATTCTCAACATTGTAAAACCGCGAAGTTCCTTCCGCGAATACAGCGGCAGCGACCATCGCAAGAACCGCATCCGTAGCTTGGTCTCCGTCGAACTCTACAGCTTTTAGCTTGCCGTTGCCCTTTACATGCACGATGCCGTTCTCATGCGAGAGCGGAACCTTCATCATGCGGAGAACGTCAACGATTGCCCGCTCTCCTTGCTTGCTGCGCTCTTCCAAACGATGTACGACGACATCGGACTCCGTAACGGAAGCAGCCGCAAGAATGGCTGCCGAGCCAGGGTAATCGCCCTGCACCGAATATGTCTTTGCTGCATAGGATTGGCGTCCCGGTACGCGGAAGCGCATATAGTCCTCATCGGCATGAATGACGATGCCTGCCTGCTCCAGCACCTCCAGCGTCTGGCCAATGACGACTTTTGATTTCAAGTCGTGAAGCACCTCAATCTCGCTGTCCTCCTCAAGAAGCGGTGTCAGGAACAGCAGCGCGCTTAAAAATTGCGAGCTTACGTTGCCGGATACTTGAATACGGCCGCCCTTCGGCTTGCCGCCTTGAATGCGGATCGGCAGCTTGCCGTCCTGATGCTCGATCGATACGCCCATTGCAGTCAACGATGCAATCAGATCGTCATGAGGACGCTTGCCTAACGAATCCGGATAACGGTTAATGAAGGTAACGTCCGGGCAGAGCGAAGCTACGGCCATAAGAAAACGAAGCACCGCTCCCGCATTACCAACATCCAATTGATCGATTGGCTTCGGATTGCGCCCGAATCCCGTAATGACGATTTTCTCGTCGTCTTCTTCTACAATAGCGCCGAGATCGCGTATACAGCGGCGCATCGCGTCGCTATCCTCGCTGTGCGCAGGATAATAAATCGTGCTTGTGCCTTCAGCAAGAGCTGCGACTAACAGGTAACGCGTCGTATAGTTTTTGGAGGATAACGCTTGCAGCTCTCCCTGCAATCGCGGTGTAGGTGTAACTAAAACGTCCATCGTTCGTATGGTCTCCTTTTTATTGAAAATTTACTATAGCTAAATGAAGGCTATGCCTCCCGCTTGCTCCATTGATCCATTATGGCATGTACGACTTCCTCTGCAGTCATGCTCGTCGTATCGATCGTATAATGAGCAAAATCATAGGCGTGCTTGCGCTGCTCAAGCAGCAGCTTTACGCGCGTTTCAACATCGCCTTCCAACAGCGGGCGATTCGTATCCGAGCTGACTCTTGCGATGATTTGACCGGCCTCTGCCTTTAAAGCGACGACAAAGCCGCCCTGCAGCATCGCTTCGCAGTTAACGGCACGCAGCACAGCCCCTCCGCCTGTAGCAATTACGGCGCTTCCTGAAGCATCCGTCAATACCGCTTCCAGCACTTCGGTTTCTATCCGGCGAAACGCTTCTTCTCCGCCTTCAGCGAATATTTCCGGAATAGGCTTGTCCTCTCTGCGCACAATTTGATCATCAATATCAATCCGATTCCATCCGAGCCGCTCCGCCAGCATATGGCTTACTGTTGATTTGCCGGTGCCCATAAAGCCGATGAGCACAATTTTAGCTGCATTCTGCACATTATTGTTCATGAAGTCACCACTCTCTATCGATTCGCGATATTACTCAACATCATACCATTTTTTTACCTTAGATAGAATGACTAATTTTACAACAATAACGTCAGATTGCTAGCTTATGCACAAAAAAAGCGGCTGAGAAAGCTCATTCGGAATGAGCCTCTCAGCCGCGCTTACGCCTAGCAAGCAAATGGCAGCTTAGGATTGCAGCCAGTTGAAATGGAAAGTGCCTTCTTTATCGACACGCTTGAATGTATGAGCGCCGAAGTAATCGCGCTGCGCTTGAAGCAGGTTGGCAGGCAAACGCTCAGTGCGGTAGCTGTCGAAGTATGCAAGCGCGCTTGCGAACGCCGGTACTGGCACGCCGTTCGTGACAGCCGTCGCAACAACCTCGCGCCATGCGCCTTGGTACGATTCAACGATGTTTTGGAAGTAAGGATCAAGCAATAGATTGCGCAGATTAGGATCGCGATCGTAAGCGTCTTTAATATTCTGCAGGAAGCGCGCACGGATGATGCAGCCGCCGCGGAAAATCATTGCGATGTCGCCGTAGCGAAGATCCCAGCCGTACTCATCGGAAGCTGCGCGCATTTGCGCGAAGCCTTGCGCATAGGAGCAAATTTTGCTCGCAAACAGCGCTTTGCGAACGGCTTCGATGAATGCCGCCTTGTCGCCTTGGAATGGCTGCTTGGCAGGACCGCTCAGCACTTTGCTTGCCGCAACGCGTTCTTCCTTCATTGCGGACAGGAAGCGCGTAAATACCGATTCGGTAATGATGGACAATGGAACGCCCAAATCGAGCGAGCTTTGGCTTGTCCATTTGCCTGTTCCTTTTTGGCCTGCGGAATCCAAAATAACGTCAACCATCGGTTTGCCCGTCTCCGGATCGTATTTGGAGAAAATATCTCTCGTAATTTCAATCAGATAGCTGTCCAGCTCGCCCTTGTTCCACTCGGAGAAAATTTCATGAAGCTCTTCCGTGCTGACATCAAGAACATTTTTAAGCAGGTCGTAAGCTTCGCAAATAAGCTGCATATCGCCGTATTCGATGCCGTTGTGCACCATTTTCACATAATGGCCCGCACCGTCCGGTCCGATATAGGTACAGCATGCGTCTTCGCCAACTTTCGCCGAAATGGCAGTAAGAATCGGCTCAACGAGCTCATATGCGGATTTCTGTCCGCCCGGCATAATCGAAGGGCCTTTAAGGGCGCCTTCTTCGCCGCCGGATACGCCTGTGCCGATAAAGCGGAAGCCTTTAGCCTCAAGCTCTTTGCTGCGGCGCTGCGTGTCAGGGAAGTATGCGTTGCCGCCGTCAATTATAATATCGCCTTCCGACAAATGCGGAACGAGGGATTCGATTGTTGCGTCAGTGCCGGCGCCCGCCTGCACCATGATCAAAATTTTGCGAGGCACTTCAAGCGATTGAACGAATTCTTCGATGGAGTATGCAGGCACAAGATTTTTTCCTGCCGCTTCTTTCATCAGATCGTCCGTCTTCTCGCGGGAACGGTTATATACGGAAACAGTAAAGCCTCTGCTTTCAATATTAAGTGCCAGGTTTTTGCCCATGACAGCCAAACCAATAACACCGATTTGTTGTTTTGACATTTCGTTGCTCCATCCTTCATCATTATTTTTGGTCACAATAGTTTCATTTTACTCTTTTTCTTCCAACTTGAAAACTATTTGCAATGAAAATGTCGCTTGCGCAACATTAGAATAATTGACCTTAATCGAAAGTTTATCTTATATTTGTTTATTTAGCCAACAAAAAAACGATTAAACTAAGCGAAACCTTCCGCCCGTTCAATCGTTCTCTTCTTCTGTATCGTTCAACTCCGCCATTATCACAGCTCCAATTGCAGCATTTCAGCCCGAAGCACAACCAGCTTTTCCTTAGAGGCCTCCGCCGCTTCTTCTTGCCCGGATTGCAGGGCATCGTACAAAACCTGCAGTTCATAGTCCAGCTCCATGCGCAGCACCGCGGCCCGCTCCTCCGCACGCTTCGACTGGAACGCTTTAATCATTTCCTCTATCGTGACAAACGGCTTTTTCTGATAAACGATTCGATGCTCCATGCCCGACACCTCCACAAGTCGTATTATCTCGCCGAACATAATGCTTTCTATAACGATTTGACGATCTTTGATCCGCTTCACAACCGCATGTCCACGTGTGTCGTTAATAAGCTTTTCGAGCAGCTCAGATAGCTTCTCGTCCTTAATAATATAGTCTCCGACAATTTTATAGCGGTTTCTCATTCGTTGAAATTGCAGCTTGACGAGCTTGCGGCCGGTACGAATGGAAACGAGAAACTGACCCTCCGTCTCGCTCCAATATAACGAATAGCCCTCCTGAATGAGATCACGGATGAGATTTTGGATTTGCCGGCGGTCAAATCTCAGCTCCAAATTGCAAAATTCTACTTCGTGGCTCTTGTTCACGGCAATCCCCCTCCTTAACGCAGTTTAGTTGACGGAATGTTCTGAAAATTGTTTCTTACCAATATCTTATACTCCATCTTATGTTATGGCAACTTGGATTATTGACTAATTTTACAGATTCGCTCGTCTGAAGCAAAAAAAAAGGCGCCCTCCCACATGCTGCAGGAGGGCAGGCCCCTTCTCGTCCAATAGGTATGTTAAATAAGGCTGCGATACGCGTTAACGATCCTATCCGCCGCTTCTTCAACCGAAACAAGCTTTGCGTCTTGGCCGGTTCTTTCCTTGATTTCAACGTTTCGCTGAGCCGCATGCTTGCCGATGACGATCCGGAAAGGAATGCCGATCAGATCGGAATCCTTGAACTTGACGCCAGGCCGCTCGTCACGGTCGTCGATCAGCACTTCGATTCCTGCGGCGGACAACCGGTCGTCCAGCATGCCGGCTAGTTCCATCTGGATGCCGTCTTTAGCCGATATCGGAATAATATGGACATGGTAAGGCGCAATAGCGAGCGGCCAGCAGATGCCCTGCTCATCATGCCGCTGCTCAACGACCGCAGACAGCACCCGCGACACGCCGATGCCGTAGCAGCCCATAATGAACGGCTTTTCTTCGCCTGTTGAAGCAGTGAACGTCGCGCCTAGCGATTCGCTGTATTTCGTGCCCAGTTTGAACACATGGCCGACCTCGATGCCGCGGCTGAAGTGCAGCGTGCCCGAATCGCAGCGCGGACAGCCGTCCCCTTCCTCGGCGTTGCGCAGATCGGCTTGTCTCACGATGCTGAAATGGACGCCAGGAATAACATCGCCGTAATGATAATCGGTTCGATTCGCCCCCGTTACCGCACTGCCCATCGCAGCGGCGGCATAATCGAATAGGATCGGAATCTCAAGCCCGATCGGGCCGGCGAATCCCGTGGCGGCGCCTGTTACCCGCTCCGTCGTCTCCCGGTCGGCCAACTCGAGCTCGGCAGCTCCGAGCGCTTGCTTAACCTTTATTTCATTTGCCGTATGGTCGCCGCGCAAGACGACGGCCGCCGGAGAGCCATCTGCCAAATAGATAAGCGTCTTCATCAATTGGCGGGAATCCATATGGAGCGCCTGAACCAGCTCCTCGATCCGCTTTACGTCCGGCGTATGAAGCAGCTTAGGCTGCTGAACAGCTTCGCGCGCTCCATTCTCGGCCCTTTGCGCCTTCTCAAGCCGATATTCCGCCTTCTCCAAATTGGCTGCATAGCCGCATTTGTCGCAAGCGCCGATCGTATCCTCGCCGATATCGGCCAGCGCCATAAACTCATGCGTGCCGCCATCGCCGCCAATCGTGCCCGCATCGGCCTCTACGGCGCGATAGTTCAAGCCGCAGCGCGTAAAGATACGATTGTAAGCCTCATACATATGCCAATAGCTGCGGTCGAGACCTTCCCAATCGGCGTCAAACGAGTATGCGTCCTTCATCAGAAACTCTCTTCCGCGAAGCAAGCCATAACGCGGACGCAGCTCGTCGCGGAACTTCGTTTGCATTTGATACAGATTGGCCGGCAGCTGCCGGTAGGAACTGATCTCGGCGTTTGCCAGCGCAGTAATAACCTCCTCATGCGTAGGTCCAAGCGCGAATTCTCTATCGTTTCTGTCACGGAGCCGAATGAGCTCCGGGCCGTACTGCTCATAGCGCCCGGAATGCTTCCAGAGCTCGGCCGGCTGCATAGCCGGCATGAGCACCTCCTGACCGCCTGCGCGGTCCATCTCCTCCCGAACAATGCGCTCCACCTTGCGCAGCACGCGCCGCCCGAGTGGCAAATACGTGTAAATGCCCGCAGCCAGCTGCCGGATTACGCCTGCCCGCAGCATGAGGCTATGGCTGACGGCTTCGGCGTCAGTCGAGCCTTCTCTTAGTGTAGGCATCATTAATTTGCTTTGCAGCATTCCAACCCCTCCTCATGTTATTGCCATCTCAAAAGAACAACAAAAAGAGCGCATTCGTCTGGGACGATTGCGCTCGTGGTACCACCCATATACAGCTTCTGCAGCATGCAGAAAACTCTTCATTTCATAACGGGAGCTACGTCCCGGCAGCGTAAGCCTCAATTGGCTTCGTCGCAGCTCGCAAGGCAGGCGAAAATTCAATCGTTCACAGAGCTTCTCAGCCATGAGCTCCTTCTCTGAAGTGAACGTCATTGAACCTCTTATTCTTGGTCAACGCTTTTCCAATATGAACAGTAATAATTTCTACTAATTTATTATAAGGCGCAATCTTTGTCAATGCGTGCGAAGGCGCCTTCATTGATTTAAGCCGATTTATTAGGTTTTAGCGCCACAGCTCCGAAGGCAATCAGCACCGCGGCGTACAGAAGCAGGATACCGAGCTGAAGCATGATTTCGTTCATTGCCGCTCCGGCGCCAAGCTCATCCAGCGCTGCGATTGCCCACTTTTGTGGCGTGAAGTTGGCAAGCTTCTGCATAAAATCCGGCATAAAGGAAATGGGCCAAAAGCAGCCCCCGATCATGCATGTCGGAATCACGATAACGTTCGTCAAATTCGACAGCTTCTTGCTGTCCTTCACCATGCTGGCTACTGCCGTTGAAAGCCCCACTGCCGAGAACAGGAAGCATTCAAGCACGAGCAGCAGCTCGCCGAAGGATAGGCCGAGCGTAAGCCCAAAAATATAGTAAGAGGTAACGAGAACGATAATGAGCTGCGTCGTTCCGATTAATATGCTTCCTATAAAGTACCCTGCAGAAATATGAATGGACTTGAGCGGCGCCGTAAACATTCTCGCCATAGTCCGCTCCTCGCGGTCCTCCATAACGGCGCCGATCGACTGGCTCACGAGCAGCAGCACGAACATAAGAATGAGCCCTACCATAACGGGATTGGTCTGCAGCGTTCCAAGCTTTATATGCTCCTCTGCCGTGCCGATCCTCCGCTCCTGCTGATGCGCCAGCAGCGATTGAAGCTTATCCGGGTCTGCAGCCCCATCTTCACCGCGAAGCGCCTTTGCGGAATTTACAAGCTTGCGCGCTTCCGATTCAAGCGTCAGGGAAAGCGATACGTTCCATAACTGTTCATCCATCCTGTACATGATAATCTGAGGCTGTTCTCCCTTTAAAATTCGGGCTGTATAGTCCTCCGGGATATATACTGCCGCATTGGCGCGCTTGTCGTTCACTCTGCCCAGCAGCCCTTGCTCGGTATCGCTAATCAGTTCCGTTACGTATTCCTCTTCCTCCATCAGCCGCTCGACAACGTATTTCCCGAGCGCTCCTTGATCCGCATTGACGACAGCCAGCCTGGCATGCGTATCCATCCCTTTGTTGGCGAGACCCGCAATAACCGAAACGACCAGCGCCGGCATCAGCAGGCTCATAAAGAAGCCTCGTTTTGTCCCGATAAGCCTGCGCATCATATGCAGCGCAATATGGATGCTAGCCATTATATTTCACCACCTTTGGAAGCCTTACTGCAGCAAGCAAAACAAGAACAAATGCAATGATGGCAAGAACGATGATCTGGCCGATGACCGTATCCGTATCGCTGCCGTTCATAATCGAACGAAGGCTTGCGTTCGACCAGTAGTTCAGCGTAAAGCGGTCAGCGCCGCCGAGCAGGCTGCCGACTCCAGCCATCATCCCGCCGCTCATGAAGGTCATACTGAATACTGCGAACGTAAAGATGGAATTGACCGTCTTTCTCGACAGCTTAAATGATGTGATGAAAAAGGCGAAGCCCATGCTGGCGACAATCGTCAGCAAACAAATAAGACCAATCAAACCGAAGCTTCCTCCCCAATCTACGCCGTAGACATACGTCGTAAATAGCAGAATAGCAGCCGCTTGAAAAATTGATAGCATAAACGCCCCGCATATGATGCCGGCAATGATGCCGCGGAATGAGACCGGCACGGCATAAAGCCGCTGCAGCGTCCCTTCTCTCCGCTGGTCGAGCACAGCGTCCGCCGCAATCATCCCATTGTACAGAAGGAACATAATCAAATAGGCTGCAGCGTAATATTGCACGGCTGATACCGAATCGAAAATTTGATTGGAGCCGGCGCTGAGCGTGCCGACTTTTACATAGGAATCAGCTCCCTCCCCTACCCCTTCGCCAACTGCCGGATTATCCGGCTCGTGCTTCGCGGATACACTGGCTGCTCCGGCGAGCGCCAGCTTCGCAAGCTCTAAATTGGCGTCCGTCATATAATGATCGATCACAGCCTCCGCCGCCATATTTTTATCCGCATTCCTGCCGGGAAAAACAATCCATTCGGCCGATTGCCCGGCTATAACTTCCTCAGAGAAATGAGCGGGCACGACGACGCCGTAATCTGCCTTGCCGGCCTTGACCAAGCTCTCAACCTGCTGCTGAGAGTCCTCCTTCATCGGCATGACATAAGGCGTTAAAGCGGGATCATCCCAGAAGGAGCCGATCCCTTCGGCAAGCTCCCCTTGATCTTCCAAATAAAGAGCCACTTTTGCTGGCTTTATTTGTATATCGAGCGCGCTGCCAAGAATAAAGATCAGCAAAAGCGGAAGCCCGATCATAAGCAGTAATAACGACCTGTTTCGAATGTATTTTTTGAACTCGTATAACGCAGTCACCCACATTGCATGCATGCAGCATCCTCCAAACGTTCGTTCATTATTCGGCCGCGTCATTCATCGCGCAGCATACGCCCTGTCATTTGCAGAAACAAGGATTCCAAATTCGGCTCCACTCTTGTCAGCTTGCGAAGCGGCAGCTCATGCTTTTGCAAAATGAACAGCAGATCCTGCAGTATCGTATTGGATTGCTTAACCGTCGCTTCAAGCGTATGTCCATCCTCGCTCGCATCCAGCCGAATGACGCCGGGATGCGCGCTCATTTCCGCAATGGACGGCTCTCCGCTTTGGGCGATTTCGAACAGCAGCCGCTCCTCCTGACCTGATTGCTTTATGAGCTGTTCCTTCGTTCCGACAGCGAGGAGCTGCCCTTTATCCATAATGCCTACTTTCGAGCAGATTGCTTCAACCTCTTCCATATAGTGGCTGACATAGATGACTGTCGATCCTAGACGGTTCAGCTCTCGCACCGATTCCAATATATGATTGCGCGATTGCGGATCGATGCCGACCGTCGGTTCGTCCATAATAATAAGCTTCGGCCGATGCATAATCGCGCATGCGATATTGAGCCGTCGCTTCATGCCGCCCGAGAACGTTTTCGGCTTATCATTCGCCCGATCGTACAAGCCGACAAATTGCAGCGCTTCATCGACTCTCTCGCGCAGCAGCTTCCCTCTCAAGCCGTACAGCTTTGCGAAAAAGGTCATATTCTCTCTTGCCGAAAGCGCATCGTATATAGCCAGCTCCTGCGGCACGAGGCCAATGCGCTTCTTCACCTCAAGCGGCTGCTTGACAATGGAGTAACCGTCTACCGTTATTTCGCCGCGGTCCGGCGCAAGCAGTCCGGAAAGCATATGAATAGACGTGCTTTTGCCGGCGCCGTTCGGTCCAAGAAGCCCGAAAATTTCGCCCTCTTCGATATCGAGGGTCAAATGGTTAACCGTTATCGCCGTATCGTATTTTTTGACTACCTGTTTAAATGCGACTAAGCTCATCTTTCTCTTCCTCTCGTTCGGATTGTCTTGATTTCATTATAGAAGGCATAACCTTCCCTGGCAGGTCAATAAAGTCATTTCGTCCAGGTGACAAAAGTCATTTTTTGCAGGCTGGAATTATTCTCGCGAATGAAGGTTTCATGAAATGAACCGGCGGTCGGCTTCAAAGCTATTGGATTATGATATAATGAAAAAAAATGAATAGACGAGGCGCAGGGTAAGATGAACAAACTGCTGAACCATGTTAGAAGCCTGCTAGTTGCCGTTCCGGCGCTTATCGCGCTGCTGGACATATCCGGAAAGTCTTATGCTTGGTTTACCTTCCTCGCTTTGCTGGCTATGTTAATGACACAGCTGCACGCACGATTCCAACGATTCCGCATGCCGATGCTCGTCATCGAATTAGGTTTGTTTACTTATTTCGCATATACGTTCGAGAGCACGCTGTTTCTGCTTTTCTTTTCCACGCTTGTCGCCGCCTACAGCTCTAAACCGTCCGCCATTGCCAGCAGTCTATGGTCATTAGGCGGCGCCGCATGCCTCCTGTTCGTGCTCGATGGACAAGCGGCTGAGAATATCGCCGCTATTCTGGTGCTCTGGTTTATGACAGCGGTGCTTCTCTATGCTGCCAATCAATATGAAGACAAGCGCGACCAAATCGAGCAGCTCTACGAGGCGCTCTCTTTAAGCCATATTGAACTCGATGCGGCGAGAAAGCGGCTATTCGACTATGCGGCGCAAATCGAGCAGTATGCACAGACGGAAGAGCGCAACCGGATTGCGAAAGATATTCACGACGATCTCGGGCACCGGCTTATCCGGGTGAAAATGATGTCGGAGGCTGCGATCGGCCTATTCGACGTCGATCAGACGCGGGCGAAGAGCATTACACTGCAAATACGCGATCAGCTGCAGGACAGCATGGAGACGATGCGGCGAACGGTTCGCAGGCTTGCCGCTCCGGAAGGGGACGATTCCAGGCGCTATGCGCTCGACCGTCTGATCGAGCAATCTGCACAAGCGCTTGGCATCGGCATTAGCTTCCGGGTGCAAGGCCAGCCTTTTCGGCTCTATCCCAGCATCGAATTTATTTTGTACAAAAACGTTCAAGAGGCGATTACAAATGCAGTGAGGCATGGGCAAGCGGCCTCTGTCGAAGTGACGCTCGTTTTTAACGATCATTCCGTATCGCTTACGGTTGCAAACGACGGCGAGCTGCCCCATCAGCCTATACATGCAGGACTCGGCATGCGCGGCATGCAGGAGAGAATCTCGCTATTAGGCGGCAAGCTGCAATGGGAGATGGAGCCTGTATTTTCAATAACGACTACGCTGCCCAGAATGGGGGGCAGCTCATGAAGGAGACGTACGATGATAAATGTGCTTATCGTAGACGATGATCCCTTTATACGCGAGAGCATGGAGGTCATTCTCGGACTGGACAGCGAGCTGCGCGTAGCAGGATGCTGCGGCAACGGGCTGGAGGCTCTTCATTTCATCCGGGATAACGCTGTCGATGTCGTTATTATGGATATTCGAATGCCGGTATGCGATGGCGTAGTAGGAACGAGGCTGCTTAGGGAGCTGGACAATCCTCCTGCCGTCCTCATTTTGACAACCTTCGATGACGATGAATATATCGCCCAGGCTATACGCTATGGCGCGAAAGGCTATATGCTCAAAAACGTATCCCCTGCCAAAATTGTAAACGGCATAAAAACCGTGCATGAAGGCTCGCTGCTCATTCATCCGCAAATCGCGCAAAAGCTGGCTGGCATGCTGGAGAAGCCCTATAACGAAGCAGCGGATTCCTCGCGCAGCCGGCAGACCGAAGCTTCCATGATCAGCGCGCTGGAGCAGTATGGGTTAACGGCCGCAGAGCGGCAGATTGTTGCTCATATTGCGGACGGCAAATCGAATAAAGAAATCGCTGCCGCTATGTTTCTAGGGGAAGGCACGATAAAAAACTATGTGACCGAAATTTTGCATAAGCTGGAGCTGCGCGACCGTACGCAGCTTGCCATTTTTTATTTGAAGCTGAACCATTAGCCCGCAGCATTTATATAGAAGGAGAGATTCAACATGACAACAATAACGCAGACTGATTCGTTCACCGGCTTCACGCAAGCCGACTTTGACGTTTTTCATATGGATGGGCTTGACGAGCGCATGTCCGCGATTCAGCAGCGCATTCAGCCGAAATTCCGGCTTATCGGCGAGCAGTTGAGCTGTGACGCCGCACTTTTCTCCGGCAGCGAGATGTACTTGCATATCGCCAGGCACGCGCGCCGCAAGGTTAATCCTCCAAAGGATACATGGCTGGCGATTTGCGCGAACAAACGGGGCTACAAAGCGCATCCGCATTACCAGCTGGGCCTATTCGACGATCACCTGTTTCTATGGTTAGCCTTCATTTACGAGCTGCCGAACAAAAAAGCGATCGCTGCAGCATTCTTGGACAATCTGGATGAATTCATTGCGGCCGTGCCGAAGGACTATGTCATTTCGCTTGATCATATGAAGAAAGAGTCGACAGCCGTCTCAGGCATGACTAGAGAGGACTGGAGCGCAGCGTTAACCCGATTCCGCGACGTCCAAAAGGCCGAGCTGCTGATCGGCCGCCATGTTGCGGCGAACGACCCTGTTCTTCAGGACGGCGATGCGCTGCTCAAGCTCGCCTCCTCGACCTATGAAGCGCTTGCTCCGCTCTATCGTATGTCGCTCGTATAGCGTTAATGGCTGGTTAAAAAGCCTTGTTGAGAAAGCTTAATTAGAAAAGCGGCTGTGCCCCAAAAAGATGCGGAAGTGCAGGTTTTTTTGAATAGATCGAGTAGATGTATACGAAAACCTGCGTACATGCAGTTTTTTCCGCTGTAATATCGAAATCGAGCATTTGACGCGATAATTCCTGCAATATCGCATCCTTTTCATCTTGGCCACCCTTCTTTCATCAACAAAGATGCACTTTTTCATCCATTCTAAGACTGTTAGCATCTCAACTGCAAAAAGGGGCTGTCTCATTGTCATCACGACATGAGCAGCCCTTTTATCATTTGCAGCGACGGTAATTTTGCGATTAATTCATCGCAGCAGCCGCCTCGTTCACGCTTTTCTCGGCATCGGCTGTTGCCCCAAGCTTCCGCTGCATGCGCGATTTGCGGAAAAACAGCAGCTCATACATGCACGGCACGACGATAAGCGTAAGCAGTGTTGCGGCTGCCAAGCCGCCGATGACGACGATCGCAAGGCTTTGCGATACGATGCTGCTCGAACTATGCGTCCCGAATACAAGCGGCAGCATTGCGCATATTGTCGCCAGCGCCGTCATTACAATTGGGCGCATTCTTGTCGCCGCCGCTTCGATCAGCGAATCGCGAATCGACATCGTCCGCTCATTCTGCTTCACGCGATCGATAAGCACGATTGCATTCGTCACGACGATTCCGATAAGCATAAGCGCGCCGAACATCGCTGTGAAGTCAGGCGTTACGCCCGAGACGAGCAGTCCTCCGACAGCACCGATAGCCGCTAATGGCAAGGATATCATTATCGCCAGCGGCGCTCTAAGCGTTCTGAACGTTAACACCATAATCAAATAGACGATGCCTATCGATACGAGCGCAGTCATGCCTAGATCTGCGAAATCCTCCGACATGTCAGCCGACGCGCCGCCGACGGCTAGCGTCACTCCTTCCGGCTTCTCGAGCTTGTTGACTTCCGCTCTTATATCGTTGCCGATGACGGACAGCCTGTTCGGGTCAACGGTAGCCGTTACGCGCACATAAGATTTTCCATCCTTATGGTAATACAGGCTCGGCTGTTCGGTGCGGACGAGCTCGGCTACTTCACCGATTTGAACCGGCCCTTGCGAGGTTATGACCGTTAAGCCTTTCAATTCCTCCATCGATTCAGGCGCAGTGTCTGGCTGCAGCATGACTGGCGTATCCTTGCCCTCCAGCGTTATGGACCCTATCGGCATCGGGTTGAGCAGGCTGCTCAAGTTCATGGCAATATCCTGCCCTCTTGCTTTTGAAGGGTCAACATGAAACGTATAGACCGCCTTTTTCTCATGCTCGCTGCTCTCTACCTTACTTACGCCGTCAATTTGGCCGATTGCCGCGACAAGCCGGTTGGCTCCTTCCGCCAATTCGTCCGGATTCTCGCTGAGCACATCGACATAAATTTGCGAGGAGCCTCCGCCCATCATCAGGTCGACCGCATTTGCGAGAAGCTCTGCATTCTCATAGCTTGCGGCCTGCCCTTTGACATTTGCCATAAACGTATCGGCGTTAGCTCCTTCCTTTAAATCAACAATATAAGACACTTCCGTCGGCGAAGCGACCGAGCCGGCCTTTGCGGAATCCGCACTGTTGCCTGCGGTCATAATGACCCAATCAACAGCTTCATCCTCCATGATGAAGGTCTCAAGACGCTTTCCGGCGCTTAAAATCGTTTCAGACGGCGTACCGGCAGGATACGACAGCGAAATTTGCACATTTTCAGAGCTGGAAGTGTCAAGCGCTCCCTTAGGCATCATGATATATGCGGATACGGAGCCGATTAACAGTATAAAAGCAACCGATAGCGCTACCCATTTATGCTTCAGATTCCATCCGATAAATGACTTGAATTTAGGGGATCCGCTATGCTCTTTCTCAGCCGTGCCTTTCAGAAGGAGAGCGCTTAGCAAAGGCACGACCGTCAAAGCGACGACGAGCGAAGCCAGCAATGAATATGCGACTGTCAGCGCAAATGGCAGCAGAAAGGCTTGCAAAGAGCCGCGCAGCATGCCCATCGGCAAAAATACGGCAACCGTAACTAGCGTCGACGAAGTGATCGCTGAAGCGACTTCCTTCGTCGCATCGGTAATAAGCCCGATCGAGAAGGCTTCCTTCTGCAATCTGCGATAGATGTTCTCGATGACGACGATGCTGTCGTCTACTAGCCGGCCTACGGCGACCGCTACGCCGCCAAGCGTAATAATGTTCAGCGAAACGCCCGATATATCCAGCAAATAAAGCGTAATGCCAAGCGATAACGGTATGGATACGATCGTTACGAGCGTTGCTTTAAAATTGCGCATGAACAGCAGAATAACGATCGTCGCAAACAACGCTCCGAGAAGCACCTCGCGCATCATGCTGTTTACCGAGGTGACAATCGATTCGGCCGTGCTCAGCAGCACCGCTGCTTCCACGCCTTGAACGGTTTCATTCAAGCTTTTTACAGTTTCATCGACCGCTTCGCCGACTTTAACGGCATTGGCATCGCCGGATTTGGCAATCGTGATCATGACCGCATCCTTGCCATTGTAAGTAGTGACGCTGCTTTGATCTACCGTCAGCTCAACCTCGGCAACATCCTGCAGCGCAATTCCCGGCGCCACAGGCAGGGCGCGCAGCTGGCCGATATCCGTGATACGCTCTACTACGCCGATATTGCCGGCTGTGCCGTCGAGCGTCCATTCGCCGATTGAAGCCGATACGCCGCGCCCTTGCAACACGCCCATAAGGTGCTGCGAGGTTAGGCCAACCGCCTGCAGACGATCGTGAACGGGCGTGATGCTAACGATTGGCGCCGCGCTGCCGCTGCTCGTAACTTGGCCCGCTCCCTCCGTCTTTTGCAGCGCAGCGAATACTTCCTTGTAGGCAGCTTCCTTTTGAGCTTCATTCATGCCTGCGTCAAAGGAGAGCATGACCCACGAGATCGGAATCATCGACGTCGTATAATGGACAACGAACGGCTTCATCACATTCGCAGGGAGCGATACGCCTGCAACGATTCGTTCGACTTCCGCTTTTGCTTCTTTCATATCTGTCTTCGAATCGAAGTTCATATTAATTTGCGAGTAGCCGTCGCCAGACGAGGAAAGCATCACCGTCTTTCCTTTTACGAGCTCGAGCGCGCTCTCAAGCGGAACGGTAACCTCCTGCTCCATTGACTTCGCATCGCTTCCCATCGCTATCGTCGTCACGGCGATTTGCGGATTATCCGCCTCGGGCAAAAACTCCATCGGAAGCTTGAAGTAGCTCAACGCCCCCATGACGAGCGCCATGATCACAAGCAGCGACACAGCCGCTTTGTTGCGAAATGACCATTCTGTTAGTTTACTCATTCCATCCCAGCTCCTTATTGTTCATCATTGCTATCTCTTAAACTTGACTTCATCATCATATCGTTAGCGGGAAGCTGCGAAAAACGTCTCGGGGCGGGATTACGTCAAGTGCTGCGGATGGATTGTTAATCATTCTGGAGGCGGAGCTCCGTCTCAGCCTGCGCAAGCAAAACAAAAAAGCCGTTTCTCGTTCGCGGGAACAAGAAACGGCTTCTGACCGGTGCAGCAAGCGTCATACGAAAAGCTTATTTTTAATTTATTCGATTAAGAATGATGGACTGCGGTCTCCTGCCCGAAATGGCGGTCCAGCTTACGGAATCTCCATAGCAACAGAAGTGCAGCGATACAAATGATTCCGCCAGCCAAATACGGCAGTCCCGTTTGTACCGTGAACAAGAAGGAGCCGAGCAGCGGCCCTAATATGCGGCCGAGACTGTCCATAGAGGAGCTTAGTCCCGACGCGACTCCGGTACCGACCGTCGTCTTTTGCGTAATGAGAGAAGTCACGCACGGACGGATCAGCGCATTGCCTATGCCGAATACGGCAAGCGATATCGTCGCCCACCAGAAAGCATGGGCGCCAAGCAGAAGGAAAAAGCCGACTGCCTGCAAAACGAGGCCGATCGCAATATATTTCGATTCATCGCCCTTCTTGATGTAACGTCTTACGACGCCGCCCTGTACTAGCGCTCCGACAAAGCCGCATACAAAGAACATCATCCCCACTTGAAGCGGCGTTACGCCAAATCGGCTTATTCCGAAAAATTGCAGCGTCGCCTCCATGCCGGCAAGCGTGAAGGTAACGAAGAAAGCAAGCACATACAAATATTTAAGCGGGCCTGTAAATGCAGCCCAGCGCGACTCGCGCTTCTCCGTCGCTTTTTTGCGAAGCTCCGGCGCGAGCGATTCTTTTAATATCGTCAAGGCTAAAATAAAGGTAATAAAGGCCATTGCGGACGAAGCAAAGAAAGGCGTTTCCAGCGATATAACGCTGAGCAGCCCGCCTAATGCGGGGCCGAATGTAAAGCCGAGACCGATCGACATGCCGACGAGCCCCATCCCTTTGGTCCGCTGATCGGGCGGCGTAATGTCTGCGACGTAGGCTACGATTACGGACGTGACTGCACCGGAAAACAAGCCGCCCAATATGCGCGACAAATACATCAAGGTCAGATTGCCTGAAGACAAGCCGAACACCAAAAAACTGACCGCGAAGCCAAGCACCCCTATTACGATAATCGGCCTTCTGCCGATCCGGTCAGACAGGCTGCCCCATACTGGTGACAATACAAAGGAAACCGCGGAATATAGCGTCAGCATCAAGCCTGTATGAAGCTCTGCCTTGCCGGGATCCGCAGATTTTATAATTTCCGGCATAACCGGAATAATAATGCCGAATCCGATAAAAGTCGTCATTAATATAGCCATAACGGTGAGCAATCGTTTGTCTCTCATTTTATGTAATCCCTCCAATATCTATCGTACCACATCAAAATGACCGGCAGGTATGAACAATTCAAGAACAAATGCCCGCTGCGGCAGCTTGTTCAAAAATGACTCTTGCAATCCATCTTGTTTTTGCTATACTCAACTTTGTTTGTATATCAGATGAAAGGCAGGGATGCAGCGATGGATCATAACAATACCCCGCTCTTCAACGCGCTTCGCCGCCATGCGGAGCAGGATCCCGTCCAGTTTCACATACCCGGGCATAAGAAAGGGTTAGGCAGCGATTCGGAATTTAGAGAATTTATCGGCGACAACGCATTGTCGATCGATTTAATCAATATTGCACCGCTTGACGACCTCCATCAGCCTACAGGGGTTATCGAGGAAGCGCAGCAGCTCGCAGCCGACGCCTTTGGCGCGGATTATACGTTCTTCTCCGTTCAAGGAACGAGCGGAGCGATTATGACGATGATTTTAACGGTGTGCGCGCCGGGAGACAAAATTATCGTGCCGAGAAATATTCATAAATCAGTCATGTCGGCTATCATTTTTGCCGGTGCGCGCCCTGTATTCATCTCGCCTGCGCGAGACAAAAACTTGGGCATCGATCACGGTATTACGACGCGTTCTGTCCGCAAAGCGCTGCAGCGCCATCCTGATGCCAAAGCCGTGCTAGTCATCAACCCGACCTATTACGGCATTTGCGCCAATCTGAAGGAAATTGTCGATCTCGTGCACAGCTATGACATTCCTGTCCTTGTCGATGAGGCGCATGGCGTTCTTATCCATTTCCATGACAAGCTTCCGATGTCCGCTATGCAAGCTGGAGCGGATATGGCCGCAACAAGCGTGCACAAGCTTGGCGGCTCGATGACGCAGAGCTCCGTGCTGAACGTGCGCAAGGGCAGAGTGAACGAACAGCGCGTCAAGACGATTTTAAGCATGCTGACTACGACATCTACTTCTTATATATTGCTTGCGTCTTTGGACACTTCAAGACGCAATCTCGCGCTCAACGGCAGCGCTATCGCCGAGCGGACGATCGAGCTTGCCCAGCATGCCCGCAAGCAAATCAACGAAATCCCCGGCCTGTATTGCTTTGGCGAGGATATTTTAGGTGATGAAGCGACATATGATTACGATCCTACCAAGGTAACGATCCATGTCAGACATCTGGGCATTACAGGCTATGAGACGGAAAACTGGCTCCGTGAGAAGTTCAATATAGAAATCGAGCTAAGCGACATGTATAACATTCTTTGCTTAGTTACACCGGGAGATACATCGGAATCGGTAGAAAAATTAATATTGGCACTGCGCAGCCTGTCCGAGCATTTCCATGAAGGCGCTGAAGCAAGAGAGCTCGTCGTTAAAATTCCGGACATTCCGCAGCTTTCATTGACGCCTCGCGACGCATTCTACGGGGAGACGGAAATTGTGCCGTTCAAGGAGTCGGCAGGCCGCATTATTGCCGAATTTATTTATGTTTATCCGCCAGGCATCCCTATTCTTCTGCCGGGCGAAGTTATTTCGCAAAAAAATATCGATTACATCGTCGAGCATGTTGAAGTAGGCTTGCCGGTTAAAGGTCCCGAGGACCGCAGCATTGAGTTCGTTAAAGTTATTTTCGAAGAGGAAGCCATATCATAACGATCGTTATAACGCCGAAGACAGCCCCTTAGAGCGGGCGGCCTTCGGCGTTTTCCTCATATTGCCAATCCAGCAGCGCCATGCTATGATGATGGCAGAGGTGAGTTGCGAATGAGTCAAAGCGCTTACATTAAATTAGTTCCTGCATCCAATGTGCAGCAAATGACGCTGGATGACGTGAAAGGCTGGCTTCGGCATTACCAGGAGCAGACCGCATTAACTGGCGAGCAGCTTGGCTGGGATTACCGCGAGGCGGCATTTCCCTACACAATGGAAACAAAGCAGGATGATCGCTGGTTCTATTTAAAGGGAATCAATTCGCATTACAACTACATCATATTCGGCATGAACAAAGCAGCCTCCGCTGCAGGCGATCAGGTACCATGCATACAAGTCGTCCTGCCTGATGAAGCGACGCACGGCGATAAGGCAAAGGCTAACGAGTTATGCAAATATATAGCGAAGCGGCTGCAAGGCGAGCTGACGATGTTCAATGGCCGCACTACTTACTACTATCCGCGCAAATAGCAAAAACGGGGCTGTCCGGCAAGCAGATTCATCTGCTTGCGGCAGCCCCGTTCTACGCAGAACGGCATCGAAATTATTTCGATTCGTTCTCCGCTTTTGCAATTTCCTCGTAAATCGCCGCTACGCGATCCCACTCCGCATCATCCTCGATGCCGACAAGGAAAGATTCTTCGTCTTCTTCTTCAATACGGAAAATGACGCCGTCCGCTTCCGGATCGTTACGATCCAGCAGAACAGCGTACACATTGTTTTCAGATTCAAACGTGTACACCATGACCATTTCACGCTCTTGACCTTCGTCGTCGGTCACGATGAAGACATGCTCTTCATGCTCGTGATCATGATCATGTCCGCAGCCGCAGTTGTCATCATGCTGATGTTCACTCATGCGATTTTACCCCATTTCGATATTAGATGCATACCATCGTATCGTACCACGAGAAGATGCAAGGGTCAAACTGAAAAGAAAGCTTCCCGGGTATGGCTCGGCATAAGCTGCTAAGCGCATTCGGTAAGCTTCCTGTCTGTTATTACTTCGAGATGATCATTTTTTCGGATACAGCCGTCCAGTCATCGGAAGATTTCACCTTCATGTAGAAACGGATCGGATACTCTCCCCTATGCTCGAATTTGTAATCGATGTTTTCGGTTGCGAACCAGAAATTATCCTTCGTCGTATTGACGGAGCTTTCCTGAATGGTCGTTTCCTTGCCGTAAGGGTCGGAAATCGTTACCTTAACAGCTGCTGTCGACGTCCTCATGCTGTCGATTTGGGCAAGAACCTTGAACGTATAAGTGCCGCGGTTTACGTTACCGAATACGGCATTATCCTGGAATAGGAACATATGGACGTTCGGCTTATAAACTGTCGCTTTCTTGCTCGCCCCGTCCCACTCTACGATTGAGAGCAAGGAAGAAGCAAGCTGGCGTACCGGCAAATAAGTCTTTCCGTCTATAATTACACCGCCCTCATCCTGTACAACGTCATTAATAATGACTTTAACCTTCTGTGTCGCAGTGTTAGCGAACATCATCGTTCCGCCCCAAAGGAATAGGAGCGTCAGCAAAAATAGGACCTTCTTAAATCTCATTCATTATTAACCTCCATCCGATTGCGTGGATGTAAGGTTATACTCTCATTTCATCATAAAGTTGCGGGGCGCTATTATTATTTTTTGCGGGAAAACCGATATGTGAAATGTGTCAGCTTCTGTTGAATCATGCGCTTGCCTGGGAAATGATGATTGATTTAGCCATAAGTTCTTGTTAAAATGCAAGGAACGCCTTTTCCGACAGCCCCCGGCTGTCTCATGCGCGCCAAATAGCTCATCCCTCTGGCGCATGGCGTTTTGCATACCGCGCACGTGTCGGATAATACAAGCTTATAGTTGATTTGTCTGCGATCAGTTACCGCTTTTTTCTTCGCGGCCTTCCCCTTGCCTTTGCTCATCAATTGCCCCTCCTTATGATGCGATGCTTATGCATTGTATGTTTTTTTAGGGCATTTAGTCATGAGCAATTGTCACGGATATACAATTTTTGATACATTATTGTCAGAGGAGGTTAATGGATGAACATTCGAATGATAGGAAGCGGCAGTGCCTTTTCTAAAAAATACGATAATAATAATGCGCTTATCGAAATAGACGGATTACGCCTGCTTCTGGACTGCGGCATCACATTGCCTAAAGCGCTGCATGAAATGGACTTATCGTTCGCCGATCTCGATGCTGTACTTATTAGCCATATTCATGGCGATCATGTAGGCGGGCTTGAAGAACTTGCATTTCAAATGTTGTTCAAATATAATCGTAAGCCGATTTTATACATAGCCGATCAGCTCGTGGAGCCGCTTTGGGAACAGACGCTTCGAGGCGGACTTTTGCAAGATCCATTGAACACGCTTGACCATTTCTTCGAAGTGCGTCCAATTAAGCCGGGACAAGAAACGGAATTGTTCCCAGGATTGTCTGTAGAGCTGCTGCAAACGAAACATATCCCTAACAAATGCAGCTATTCTTTTATTTTTAATCGCCGATTCTTCTATTCTGCGGATATGAGGTTCGACGAGAAGCTGCTGCAAGAGCTCGTAGACAACGGCGTAGAGACGATCTTTCATGATTGCCAGTTGGATGCTCCGGCCGTCGTTCATGCGGGGCTGGATGAGCTTCTGACGCTGCCTGAACCTATTCAACAAAAGGTTTGGCTGATGCACTATGGGGATAATATGGAGGAATATATCGGAAAGACCGGCGCAATGAGGTTCGTTCAGCGCCATGCCGTTTATAGCGTATAACTATCGACAAAGAGGCTGCCCTCGTCCGTTTATCGGCAAAGGCAGCCTCTTTGCATATGAGGTTATATAATTATTTACACCTATATAACGATATGTATTCTTCCAATTACCATTCTCAATTACCTGTCAGTTCATCAAATACCGATATGCGGAAACAGAAATCCACAGTACAACTACGATCCATGTCAAAATAATTAAGCTTCCTGCAAGCCAATTTTCGGTAGGCAGCAACACATATGACTAATAATTTTGCATACCAAGGAGTGCGGCTATCCTTATATGCAAAATAAAGCACAAAACCTTCCTCTTTAAATACTTAGCCCAAGTCTTTATTTTTTCAAACCTAAACACTATTCTCCTACTATGCAGTTACTTCTATATTACCACGTTAAACTGCCCTTTAGATTAGATATCTTTGAATAAATCGATTTTTTTCGTTATAAAAAAGAAAATGGCTAACGTAAAATACGTTAGCCATTCTATTCAAAACTGTTCTAGATTATCCAAATTGTTGGACGGGTCGCCATCCGCATCTCCGCGGATATACGTCTCTCCGTCTCTTCCTTTAAATGCATTTACGCCGGCGATGTTTCCGGCTTGCACTTCCTGCAGCGCCGTTGCGTAGTCAAGCACGCGTCCTGACGCCGTCTTGAAGGCCGTAATGTCGCCATCTCCGTTTTTTTGCACCGCTACGATTTGTTCTCTGATGCCGTTCGTGCTGCAGCCGCATTCATTGTTGTCCACGTTGATCCACTCTCCTCTATTGTTCGTGAATTGTTGAAGACAAGCTTAGAATGTCCGAAGCATCCCTTTCTTATGCACCAGGAACAATAAGTCCGCTATTCTGTAATTTCGATCGTTACTGGCGAATACTCGGCAATAACCGTTTGTCCGTGTACCGATACGCTCCCCTGAGGGGTTAAGTCCTTCTCTGTCATAATGCCCAAGCATACGTAAAACTCATTGAATTTGATCGGAACGCCTGTTTCCCGGCGCACTTCTTTTCCGTTCAAATAGAAGACAACTTCATCCTTCTCCCGGTTGTACGTAATTTTGTACGTATTGAATTCGCGCGCTGCGAAATCGGTATCTTCTTTAAAAATACAAAAATATTTCGTTTTCCCCGTATCCGGCACAGTTACGCCTGGGAATGGCAATACCGCATATACGCTTGCATACTTGTCGTTGCCGGCAAAAAAGTCCAGCGCTGCGCCAGTCGTGAAGTCAAGCAAATTAAGCGATACATATCCGTCGTACAAATCGCCAGGGGCGGTGCCGTCCGTTCTTGCGCGCATTTGCAGCTCGAAGCTGATTTCCCCCGACTCCGGAATTTGAACCGGCGTATTCGAAAAATACATATGCTTCGCATTGTCCAAAATTTGAACATGATTATTTTGGCGGCTTAGCTTGGCTCTGACATAAAGCGTATCGTTGCGGACGATAACGACCGCTTCCGGCTCGCGGTATTCCCAGAATGTCCCGTCTGGCAGTTGAAACCCGCCCATCTTCCATACTTGCCCCTCGTTTAAAATCGAATGAAAATCGCCAAGCACAAATTTTTGAGCATTGTTATCCATGATGCATTCCTCTTTCCGTCTCTATTATAGTACGCCTTGTATAACTAAAAATATAATAAGCAGCAGGCCGCATTGCGTCGAAGCTTTTACGGACGCGCCCATTAAAGGCAAATAAGCTCTCGATTCATTGGTTGGCTTCAGCGCGCGGTAAACCTTGAATATTGGAATTACAGTAATTAAGGCAAGCAGCGCATAAAGCGGCAGCGTATCGGTTGCTACACAGGCGATTAATGAGATGTAAGCGGCAATAAGCAATGTTTTGGAGAAATGAAGCGCCTTGTTCTCTCCCAACACGACGACGAGCGTCCGTTTTCCGGCTTGCTTGTCAGCCTTCCAATGTAAAAAATGATGGTTGAACAGGATAAGCGTAGTGAGCAGCCCGATAGGCAGCGACAGCATAAAAGCACGGTAATCAAGCTGGGATGTCTGCACATAGTAGGAGCCTGCTACAGGCAGCACGCCGAACGATACGAAAATGGCCGCTTCGCTATAGCCTTTGCCCCGATAGCCTAATTTAATCGGCGGCGCTACATAAAAATAAGCGATCAAGCCGCCTAGCGCAGCGAATCCGATAACCATCGGACCGGCCAGCACGGCAAGCAGAATGCCGCAGGCTGCGGCTATGCCGAACAAGCCCCAAGTTACGGCTGCAAACTGGCGGACCGACCATACCCCATTTGTCAAATAGCCGGAATTCGTGGAGATCGCGCCATCCGTCGATTTGGCCGCTTCATCGGCGCCATTTTTATAATCCCATAAATCATTAATCATATTAGAAAATAAATGCACTGCACCCCCGCCTATGAGCGCAATGAGCAGCAGCAGCGGATGAAGCTCGCCGTTCCATACATAAGCGCCTGCAGCTCCGAGCAGGATAGGAATTAAAATAACCGGCATTACCTTCATGCGCGACGCTTTAACAAACTGGTTAAACTTGTCCACCTTGTCTCTTTCCTCTCTCTAAGATGATAGCGATAGTTTCGCAGTTTCACAAAAAAAGACCGGTATTGGTCAAATACGGCCGCAAAGCTGCTTATGCTCGACAAGAGACCGCTCTCTACATCGATTAATAAGCTTATTCATTTATCTCATTTATTATATGACGTCTGTACAAGCTATGTAAAGTGGTCGTCATTGACATGGCGAATCTATCATTAATGCTGCTGTCCATGGATAACTTCGGCTTTCTGTCAAATTGTATGTTATTTCGGACTTTGAAGCATAATGGATACGTCTTGCCAAACTTATAAAGGAGTGTTGAGCATGCGTGAGGGTTTAATTCCTGCCGTTCTTGGAACTGTCGTTACAGCTTCCGGCGCCACTCTGCTGAAAAGCAAATATAAGCTGATTGGTACTGGCGTTCTCGGCTTCGGTCTCGCTCATATCGTTCTTGGCGCGATTGATTTAGTCGAGCATCGTTAGTCCGGCGAGATAGGTGGGGAGGAGCGAAGCTTTCCTCCTCATGCTAATTCAACAATCATAACAAGAAGGAGCTAATTGAAATGGGTATACTGAGCGGCAATCCAAAAGAAAATCCAATGCACTATGGTGAAATTTATGCAGTATGGATGGCTTCAACGGCAGCTAAAGGTGCAATATCTTGTTACCAAGCTTACTTGAACCACGCAGGGGACAAAGACCTCAAAAAAACGCTGGAAGCTCTTCTTGATCAAGCAAGGCTTGAGAGTAAAGAACTTGATGTTTTGCTTGTTGATAACGGAATTTCGCCTGCACCAGCACTTCCGGAAAGACCTTCTGTCAAACTCGAGGATATTCCAGCTGGAGCAAGATTCACTGACCCTGAGATCGGTGCTAAAATCGCTGCGGATACATCCGCAGGACTCGTTGCGTGCAGCCAAGCTATGGGTCAATCCATTCGGGAAGATGTTGGCGCTCTTTTCGCCAAATACCATCTTACGAAAACCGCACTGGGTACGCGAATTCTTGAATTGGGTAAAGAAAAAGGATGGCTGGTCCCACCTCCACTTCACCTGAAGACGCCTGAGCCTGTTAATGCATAATTATAATAGATCCTGCTCATTGAGCGGGATTTTTTATTTTTTGCATAGCATCTCATGAATTGGACAGTCTAAACAAAGCTATCTGGAGGAGGTTCCTATGACTAAAAACGGATTTATTAATGAGCAGCATGAGCCGTTCACCGATTTCGCTAATGTAGAATCCCAACGCAATGACTTAGTAGCTGAAGAATTTCCAGAAGGGCCCTATGGTTCGCCCATCCATGCTGAATCATTAGGCAAAAGCACGCCTTGGCGCATTGATCAACGACCGCCGAATCGATTTGATTATGAAAATCGGCAGCTTCATGCCGGAATGGAACGTGAGTACGCGGGTGATCAAGGGCAAGGCAATGCTGCTTTGGAAACGTTCAATGAACCGGATAAAGAGTAATTGCTGAGAAGGAGATCGCATGATGAATCAGAAAGAGAAAGAAAATGATGACTTACCTTTAAATGAACCAAAAAATCAAATTGTTGTTCCAAAAGATTGTGATCCCCCTCTTAAGCCAGGCTATGATTACATTTGGGGCAGCGATCAAGACGATCTAAGCGAAGACAGGGATGGCTAATACTCATCCTCGCCAAAACTGAACTCGTATCAAATTCGTATCACTAGGCAGCACGGCAATTAATAATGCATAAAGCATTTCGCTCAAAAATCAAAAAAGCCGCGTCCCATAAGGGATTGCGGCTTTCTTCTCGTATGATCTGTAGTGGGCTCGAACCACTGACCCCCACCCTGTCAAGATGGTGCTCTCCCAGCTGAGCTAACAGATCGCATTAATTAGTGACAAGAAATAATATATCAAATAACAATCGCCCTGTCAACAATATTTGCCACATTTTTTTTCATAGTCTTTTCGATAATGCTAGCCCGTAAATCCGGCTCATAATTTTACCAGCTTTTATGCAACATTAAAGAAAACCGTTTCGTCAAATAAGTGCTGCAGCAAAATCAGTAAAGAGGTGATCAAGCTTATGAAATTCAAACCCATTATGATGCTCGCCATAGTAATGACGTTAATTTTTACGCTGGGACAATCCGTTTATGCATTTAAGGACGTCAAGGGCGATCCGAACGAGAACAAAATAAATGCACTCAAAAAACACGGCATCATTAACGGAAACTCCAAGGACAAGTACGATCCGCAAGGAAAGCTGACTTATGCCGCCGGCATCTCGCTAATCGTCAAGGGGCTGGATCTTAACATCGACAACATCCGTTTCATTAAGGAGCCGCTTGCAACCGATTATTTCCCTAACTTGAAAAACAATGAATGGTATTCGCAAGCTTTCATTATCGCAGCTGTGAACGGCCTCGACATCCCGCAAAAGGTGAAGGCGAATGATGTGATGACCCGCGAGCAATTTGCCCACCACCTGTTCATGGGCATATCCGCCAAGGGCAACTACGCTTTTATTGAGCTATACAAGCAGTTTGACGATGAAAAGGATGTAACACAAGGATATATGAACAGCATTCAAAAGCTCCTCGTATCTGAAATCGTGCAGCTAGACAAGAAGAACAAGTTCAATCCGAAAAAAAATATTACGCGCAGCGACGCAGCGGCTTGGCTGTATGATGCGATCGAGTTCGTAAAAAATGTGCCGCCTATCGTTGACCCGGAGCCGCAGCCCGATCCAATCTACGATCCGAAAGTAACGGTTGCAGCAGTCAATGCTGAAATAAGCAAAGTAACGGTAACGGCACAGGTGCCGCATCCTGGCTACGGCATTAAGATCGCTTCCATCACCTTTGAAGGCCAGAACGCTTTTATCCACTTGGAAGCCGTCCTGCCTGATCCGGATAAAATGTACCCGCAAGTCATCGCCGACGTTGAAGCAGTAACCTATATCAGCTCGGCTTACAAGCCTGTCCTTGCCGTAGAATATGATAAGGATGCTTCCGTATCAATTATCGGCAATAACTAACATAAAGGCTTCCTCGGCAGCTCGCATACCGCGATGCGCTGAGGAAGCCTTCTATTTGTTGTTCGCAACTGCAAGCGCCGGAAGCGCCCAATCAACCGGCTGCTCGCCCATCTCGGCCAGTTGCTCATTCGCTCTCGAGAACGGCTTGCTGCCGAAGAAGCCGCGCCTTGCGGCGAGAGGGCTTGGATGGGCTGAAGCGATAATGCGGTGCTTCTCCCCGTCGATCTGCGCCGCTTTCGCCTCCGCATGCTTTCCCCAAAGGAGAAACACGATCGGACGCTCCCGCTCATTCAAACGCCGAATAACTGCGTCGGTAAACGTCTCCCACCCAAGCTTCTGGTGCGAGTTCGGATTGCCTTCTTCTACCGTCAGGACGGTATTAAGCAGCAGCACTCCCTGCCTCGCCCATGACTCCAGACAGCCGTGCCCCGCTATTGGACAGCCCAGATCGGATTCCAGCTCTTTATAAATATTCCGCAGCGATGGCGGAAGCGCTACGCCCGGCAGGACAGAGAAGCTGAGCCCATGCGCCTGACCAGGCCCATGATAAGGGTCCTGACCGAGAATGACGACCTTCGTATCGTTATAGGATGTATAATGAAACGCGTTAAAAATGTGCTCCCTCGGCGGATACACCGTTGCCGTATTATATTTAAGCTCCAACTGCTCCATAAGCAGGCGCATATAAGGCGCCTCCAGTTCCTCCTGCAGCAGCTCCGCCCAATCATTGCTTAACGTAAAGCTCAAGCAATCATTCCTCCCTCAATTAGCCGTTAGCTTTCTTCTATTAATCTAGCTTTATTATAAACGATATTAGCGATAAAACAAAAACCTCCGCCAGCGAACAGATTCGCTTAGCGGAAGTTCTATGCTATGTAACAAAATTTCTAAAGTGGTGCCGAGGACGGGAATCGAACCCGTACGGTGGTCACCCACTGCAAAATTTCAAGTCATGATTTCCCATGTTTTAGCCCTTCATATTTTTTTGCGTCCAAACCTTTCCTAAGTATTAATCATAGAATAGATCATTCCAATAGAAAGGGTGATAGATTTGGCAAACACTGATGTAAGGCTTCAACTTTTCTCTGGCAATAATTTTACAAATCGGCGGATTGTTTTTAGACGTGGAGGTGTTGCAGTTCGAGATTTGGGAGCATTTCGTTTTGATAACGTCCTTTCCAGTTTCCGTCTAAGAAATGTTTCAACCAGAGATTCTGTAACACTAGTTTTGTTTTCACGAATTAACTTTCAGGGATCCATTCGTGTATTTCGTGGAAGCCAAAACGTGTCTAATTTAGGCAATTTCAACAATGTAACTTCTTCTTTTATTTTAGTAGGACGCAACCTTACAAATTCACAGATTCTACAGATCCAAATTACCGGTATCCCACCTCGTGATATTTTAGTTATCAGACAATAACAAATCGGTCAATTTTGGGCACAAGCATGTGCCTTTTTTTCATAGAACCTTATGAAAAAAGTTATTAAAAACCCTTATTTTATTCACAAGAAGTCGTTCGCTCCTCACTCAGTATGACGAGGACGAAGCAACGTTCCTTCTCGGACAAGGCGCGTCCATTAAGGAGATACAACATCGCCTGAGACACTCATCGTCACAGATCACCAGCGACACATACGCCCACGTGACCAAAAGGCTTAGCCGTCAAACGGCATCGCACCTCGATCGGTTTGATCCAAAATCCCGTCCCCAATCCGTCCCCAAAGGTAAAAACGGCACCGTATTATAATATTGTTCAAATAGTATTTTATATTTTAGACAAACAAAAAATCCCTTATGTATCAAGGGATTCCGGTTACAACTTATGGTGCCGAGGACGGGAATCGAACCCGTACGGTGGTCACCCACCGCAGGATTTTAAGTTTTACGAGCGGAGGCTTAAATGCTCTATGCCTTGCGTCGTATAGCGTTTCCTGTCCGAGCCACTTCGTAATATTCGTTACGACTCGTAAGATTCTTCCCGTTCGCTTATCCGTTGGCTTATCGAAGGCTCAACGAATCCTCCACACGTATAAAACGAACCTTATAACCACCGCTATTATATCACGGCAAAGGAACCGCACGCAAACGGGACATATAATAGAAGAAACGAAAAATCTCGATACCCAAAACATATAAGTATTTACATGCAATAAACCGTATGATATCGTAATATTATCGAAAAGGTAGCGAGGTGAACACGCTATGGCGAAAACTAACGAAGATTTAACCGGCCGACAATTCGGCGAGCTTACGGCTTTATGTGAAAGCAGCGAACGTATCCGAAACGAAATTGCTTATGTCTGCCGTTGCTCCTGCGGCGAGAAAACGTTAGCCACGCGCGGGCAATTGATAACCGGCCGAAAAAAATCCTGCGGCTGCCTGCGCAAAAAGTCGCCACCGAATGTCATCGACCTTACGGGACAGGTATTCGAGAGGCTGACCGTTATCAAGCGAGCAGGCAAGACTTCGAACGATAACGCTTTATGGGAGTGCCGCTGTGAATGCGGCAATATTACGACTGCTAACGGTACAAGCTTGCGCCGCGGCGATACTGTTTCGTGCGGATGCGCTGGGCAGGCGCAGATAAACGCGGCACGCGCGGTACTTTACAATGATAAATCGATCGATGGAGTACAAATCCCGTTGCTTACGAAAAAGGTGCGCTCGGACAGCGGCACAGGCCACAAAGGCGTACATAAGCGCAACCGACGCGGCAGGGTGTACTACGAAGCGAGCATAACCGTTAAGGGCAGGCGGAAATATCTTGGCGAGTTTGTAGAGCTTGACCGCGCGATCGCAGCGAGAAAAGCGGCCGAAGCCGAACACTACGAACCATTAATAAAGGCGCAGGAGGCGAAAGAGAATGAACAACGACCAAGTGAAAAACTGGATTGAGAATAATTTAGTCATGCAAGATGAAGCTCGTACGATTACGGGTCAGTCAGTTTCGGGCTTTAATCAGTCTGTTACTGCGGGATCAATAAAGCCGTTTGTCGAGTTCGGCGAACAGCGAAAGACTCGGCTATATCTCCGTAGCGACCTTGAGAAGTACGCAAAAACAAAAAGAAAATAAATTGCATATAGGTATTTACATGCAATTAATTGTATGGTATATTAGTATTAACAACAAGGAACGGCAACAAAGCCAATAAGCCGGGGAAACCGGAACAAAAAGGAGACGATAACAATGAAAGTATTTTACGAAGACATCTTAGTTGGCGAAGTTGTGACGAACCGAAGCATGACGGTAGAGGAAGCGCTGGAAACGCTCGGCTTTAACGAAGAGAAGTTTATCACAGACAACGGATTCGACGACATCGACTATACCGATTTTAGACTCGTAGGATAAACGAAAAAAGCCCGATAGTATGGCGGAGTAAATTCCGTTTTACTATCGGGCTTTTCGTTAATACGGCTACGGATACACTTCCTACGTTATACTCCGTCCGGTCTACGTAGTAGCCTGGTTGCTAGCCTTCCGCAATTCGTTCGCCAACCGGTGAAACTCGGCACGGCTCGCGCTATCCGTCGCCGCCATATAAGCCGCGGAAAGAAACGGAATAATCTTATTCGCGTCTGCCGCCGCTAACGTTACATTCGTTGTCACTTCGTTCTCCTCCTTCGGTTTCGGATGCAAACGTTCCTCGACCAGCTTCTTAAACGCTGCCCATCCCGTCCACTTTCCGTTATCGTACATGAGCCGCGGACATATCTTCCCGGACCAATCGAAATGTCGACGCAGCCGATCCGTTCCCCATCCGCGCGCCCGCAATAAATCCGCCACGACGGCCGCCGCGTTATCGAGCGTTTTGGCATAGTTTCCGGACTCGCAGATTTCTACGCCAATGGACGTGCGGTTGCCGGACTTTACGCCGCTGCCGTCCCCCGCATGCCAAGCGTTTTCGGTTAGCGGTAAGCACTCGATAGCCTCCCGCTCGTCCACTACGATATGATACGAAGCCGTCCGGTCATTGCTCGGATTCGTCAGCCAATTCCGTTCGTTGCGGGCGGTCGACGACGGGTTACCGGTGTTATGAATCGTAATCGTCGTAGGCTGCATCGCGTAGGCCGGCCGGCGGTTCTTCGGCGTCGATTTAGGGATATGATCGATAACGTAATTCATCGGCTGTTTCCGTCCGATTTACGTTTCAATACGTCAATAATGTCGCGTACCTTGTCCGGCAGCGGCAGCCCGATCCGGCCGTAATTCTCCGCGATACTTACGAGCTCGTTCGCGATATAAAAGTACGTCGCCGCACCGATAACAACCGCGTCAAGTTCGAGCAGTACGTCGAGCCGATGCGCTAGAATAATTACGAGAAACATCGCGCCTTTCTTCGCGAATCCGGCCGACGCGACCGCCGAGCTAAGTCCGCGGCCTTCCTTTAATGACGCCGATACGCCCGTTACGATATCGATAACGACGGCGATAAGTAGAAACGTTAGCGCCTCCGACCACCGCCCGACCGCGAACGCTGCAGCCGCGCCGATTCCGCTCGCTATCGTGCCCGTTACTCCGTTAATTGCGAATAGTTGACTCATTACTCCGCCGCCCCCTCGTTAAATTGCGTTAATGCGTCGTCGATTTCCCCTCTTACTGCCGTAAGGATTTCGGCTTCGCGTCCGCGATGTATTTGCAGGAACGCCGCAATAACGTTATTGATTTCCGCGACTGGTTCCGCCGCGTCTACGATAATTTCGAGCTTATGCGTTACTTTCGCCATACTCGTCCGCCTCCGTTTGCATAATAAAAAGACTCCGAACAATTACGGAGTCTTTCGTGATATTTCGTATTTTTATTTTGGAGCTACTTGCTGTTCTTCTTTCTTGCTTAAGTACGCCTCAAGTGCGGCCTTTTCTTCTTTCAACGCCTCCAATTGAGCTTTTTTATCGGCTATTACTTTTTCCATATTTGCGACGTACTCGGAAGTCGCTCCGCCTTTTTGCTTTGCGTCGTCTAGAGCCCATTGCGTCATGCCCATCGTTTGCTCAACTGTTGCAATTTCGTGGATAACCTGTGCTAGGCGCTGCTCATACGTTAACGTAGATTCGGAGCTGTTATTTCCCTCTGTTTCCGGAGTCACGGCGTCGTCCTCCCTAACTTTATCGTTTAAAATCACTTTTCCGTCCGTAAAATCAACGTCAAGTCCAAGCGCTTCGCTAATCGCACGTACCGGCGCGTAACTACGTCCATCTATGATAACGGCATCCGACACTTGCGATCCGTTCAATTCTATTGACCAAACGGAACCGACTTTTTTGCCGACGAGAGAGGACAGTTCTGACGCATACGCTGCAGTACCAATGGATAGGACAAGTCCGATTAAGATGCCGAATCCGATATACGATAGTTTTTTCATAAAATCGCCCCTTTTCGGTAATTTACACCATTATATCACGGCATTAAATAACGTGATAGTGTGTAAATCCGCCGGACTCTGACCAAAAGACTGCGCCGGATATCTCGTTGTTTGAGTTAAGCACTGCTAACCGTGTACCGGCTGGAATGCCGTGATTATGGTTCGGCTGCGTGTGAGATAACGTTTGTCCTCCTACGTTAACCTTAGAATCTAGCGCTTGCTGTAGCGTCTGACTATTACTGTTACTATAGAGTATGTTCCAAGAGTCGACTTTTGCTCGGTAGCCGTTCCCCGGCTGAATTTCAACGTTAAAATTAGACTGTACCATTAAGTTTCCTGCCATACCATAAAGGAGCGTGTGGTTATTAAATGCACTCAACGTTCCTGAAACATATGAATTGTAGTAAGCAGCAAACGCAGGTCCATTCAATAAATACGGCATGATTCCGACGTAGTTATTCGCGTCATAATATGCCGACAGTAGATTACCTGCTGAACTCAACTCGATGCGCGGATAAGTTAGCCTCGTCGATATTGTACCACCTATCAGTGTACTACCGTTAATCGAACCGCCATTTATCGTTGTGCCGTTTATAGTCGCCCCCGTTATCGTTCCGCCTTCGATTTCGCCAGCTACGATTTTTCCGCTAAAACGCCCGTCGCCCGTAGTCGCATCGAGCCATATCGTTTTAGCGCCCGCTTTGTTATACGCCGCTAATCCGTACTCGCCCGGTCCCGTCTGCCCAAGTCGCACCCGCACGCGATTTAACTCGTCGGACACCGCCATGCCATAGCCATCAACGAGAGTAATGCTATCGTCGTATTTGATGCCACGGAGGACTGCGTTTTCGGACGTATAAATCATCGCGCGTTTCGATCCGACCGACGCCTGCCATACGTAGTCACTAACGGAAAGCTCTCGGAAGTTGGCGAGCGTCACCCGCGCTTTCTTTGGCTCAAACGGATACCTCTCGTAATAGACTACGCGGGCATCGAAGTGATATCCGAGCGATTCGTCCTTTACCGTTACCGTATCGCCGACACCACGGATCGCCTCGGCCGTAAACTCTGCGTCAACTTTTTCAAGCTGAACGAAGTCAATTTCGTACGAGACTTTCGGCAGCTCAACGGTTGCCAAATGCCGCTGCATCGCGGCTAACAAGGCGGCCTGATCGTCTATATCCGGGAAGTCAACGGAATCCTCGTAGATGTGCGCCGGATCGATATACGTCGAGTCGATATATTTGACGGTGTGCCCGCCGTACCCTTCGATTGTAAGCCCTGCTTTGCCGTAACCATACAGCCTTGTCACACGTTCCATTTCGTGACTTTTGCGCGTGATGCCAGCGAGGTTTTTCCGATAGCGGACGGTCGATCCGTAATTGCCGCCTGCCCGCGTCGTCAAAGTTATGTTGTAATTATTGTACGCCAGCTCACCGTCATATAGCGTGCGCACCTCGTCGAGTAATGTGTGCTTCCGCTTTTCGCCGAAGTCAAATACGTCTTGATTATCGAAGCTGCCCTCGACAGCCATCGTAAACGGCGTATTATTTCCGAGTTTAGCGAGTAGATACGCCGGTTCTTTATTTGCCGCGAAATCAACGTAGTCGTCGAGGAAATAACGATTAAGCTCGAAAGCGACGTGGTGCGCCTCGATCCGCTTAAATATACGGAGCCCGCGCCGTTCTTCGTCTACGCGTTTGATAACGAAGGTTTGACCGGCCACACCTTTATCGATTATGTCCGTCGGAAAGCGGATTTGATTACGCTCGATTAGCGTTTCGTAGCGTTCGTTATCGTCCGGCAGCCGTGGATACGTGAAGGTGACGTAATATTGACCGTTTAGCGTTTCTCGGACGCAGACTTCGGCGGCCGCGGCGAGAATGTGCCGGGCATTGGTGCCGACGACCGTATGGAGTTCGAGCCGGCTTCGGAATTTAGTCGTCAAGTGACGTCCTCCTTTCGTCGTGATGACCGTCGCATTTCGGCTTATTCCGTAATGTCAGCGTCAAGCAATGCCTGCGTATCGGCACGCCAACGCAAAGGCACGTCGTCGATCGTCTTAAGATGCTTAACGATTAAATCGTAATAAACTTTCGCCATAATTACGCACCTCCCGTTATAATTTCGGCCAGCTCCGCTAAAGCGAGCTGCGTTTCCGTTTTGTCTGCTTCCTGTGCTTCCGCTAATTCGGCGAGCGCCAGCT
>Ga0180215_1000532_pt1 | contig 47825 bp, 49 predicted proteins | sample eDN3rd37CBELigBY_FD_128871 | JGI IMG/M metagenome (GOLD analysis project Ga0180215, IMG submission 128871) | Enriched backyard soil microbial communities from Emeryville, California, USA - eDNA 3rd pass 37_C BE-Lig BY (version 2) (version 2) | ecosystem: Environmental > Terrestrial > Soil >... | reverse complement strand
CGTACCATCGACGAGGTCTGTCGCACCGTCGGCGAACTCGTTCACGCGATCCAGCCGGCAGAATGCCAGAACTACTTCATCAATGCAGGATACGCTTCTACTTAAATAGGAAATGCTCTAGCCTCTCACACCGCCTGGAAAATCGACCATGCCAGCACTGCCTGCGCGATGAAGCCGACGGTGAAGGCGAGGGTGCGGAACACCGGAATGCCGAGCGTGTAGACGATCAGATGCGCGACACGCGCCCAGAAGTAGACGGCGCAGGCTAGTACCGTCCATTTGGTCGAGTAGTCGGCCGCGTTGAGGATCAGGACCAGCGGCGCGAAAATGATCAGGTTCTCGACCGCGTTGTCGTGGGCGAACATCAATCGGTTGGCCCATTCGGATTGCGGCTTGTCGTTGCGGGACGGGTTAGCCATCGCGCCGCCGAGGCCGCGGACCTGACAGCGGTTGATGATGTAGGGCACCCACATCAGCCCGGTCAAAATCACCGTGAGTGTCAGCCAGAACAATTCCCGCGTCATCGAAGGGTTCCTTTTGCCATGTGACGCCGAAGGCCGTTGCCGAGTCTCCGGCACCTCATTCATAGACGGTTGTCAGGATGACGCCAATGCGGGGCGAGCGCGGCGAGGGGACCGCCGCGCTTCGCTTGTGAATTTCGGCGTGCCAAGGCTTGTATCCGTCAAGGCTCGTATCCGCTCAGGCGCGCACGCGCACGTAGCTGCCGGGCGCATCCTCGATTGGCGGCAAGGCGTCGCTGCCCACCTGCCGGGCGGGCACTTCCTCCGGATCATGACCCACCAGCCATTCGCGCCAGTGCGGCCACCACGAGCCCTTGTGTTCGACCGCGTCCTTCAGCCACTCGGCGACCGATCCCGCCTTGATGTTGTCGTTCGTCCAATATTGATACTTGCCGAGCGCAGGCGGGTTGACCACGCCGGCGATGTGGCCCGACCCGGACAGCACATACTTCACGGGCCCGCCGAAGAACTGTGAACCATACAGCACGGATTCCGCCGGCGCGATGTGATCCTCGCGGGTGGCGAGGTTGTAGACCGGCACCTTCACCTTCGAGAGATCGAGCAGCGTATTATCCAGCACCATCGTGCCGCTCGAGAGCTTGTTCTCGAGGTAGCAGTTGCGCAGGTAATAGGAATGATTGGCCGCCGGCATGCGGGTGGCGTCGGAATTCCAATGCAGCAGATCGAAAGCCGCCGGCGTCTGGCCCTTCAGGTAGTTGTTGACGACATAGGACCAGATCAGATCGTTCGACCGCAGCATGTTGAAAGCCATGGCCATCTTGCTGCCCTGAAGCACACCCTCGCTCTCCATTTGACGCTCCAGCGCGGAAATCTGGTCTTCGTCGACGAACACCAGCAGATCGCCGGCATGGGTGAAATCCACCTGGGCGGCAAGGAAGGTCGCGGACGCGACCCGCACGCGGCGCTTCTCGGCGAGCCAGGCCAGCGTGGCGGCGAGCAGGGTGCCGCCGACGCAATAGCCGAGGCTGTGGACTTTCATCTCGCCGGTCACCTGCTCGATGACGTCCATCGCCGCCAGCGGGCCTTCCTTCATGTAGTCCTCGAAACCTTTCGTCCCGAGCTCCTTGTCGGGATTGACCCACGAGATCACGAAGACGGTGATGCCTTGGTCGACGCACCACTTGATGAAGGATTTCTCCGGGCGGAGATCGAGAATGTAGAACTTGTTGATCCACGGCGGCACGATCAGGAGCGGCGTGCGCAGCACGTTCGGCGTGGTCGGCTGATACTGGATCAGCTGCATGATGTCGTTCTGATAGATCACCTTGCCCGGCGTCACCGCCATGTTGACGCCGACCTCGAGATTGGTCGGGTCTGATTGCCGGATCCGCAGCTGGCCATGGCCGGCTTCGATATCCTCGGCGAGCATCTGCATGCCGCGCGCCAGGTTGTCCGCGTTGGACGCGAAGGTCTGGCGCAGTACTTCAGGATTGGTCAGCACGAAATTCGAGGGCGCGATCGCGTTGGTGATCTGCTGGACGTAGAACTCGGCCTTCTTGCGGGTGTGCGGATCAAGGTTTTCGGCATTGCGCACCAGATCGAACGCCCACTGCGTCGTCAGGAGATAGGCCTGCATCACGAATTCGAAGAACGGGTTGCTCTTCCACTCCGGATCGGCAAATCGCTTGTCGCGGGGCGGCGGCTGCACCGCGGGCTCGACATTGTCGCCGGCCATGCGGCGCATCGCCGTCCCCCAGAGATCGAGATAGGCCTTGCCGAGCTTCATCTTCACGTCGGCGGCGCGCGTCTGATCGGAGAGCCAGTACTGGGCGACGATGCTGAACGTCTTGATGACTTCGGCGATCTCGCTCGGCGGACGATCATTCGGATCGAGCGCCTGCCGCGGCTTGAGATAGGCGGTCAGCGCGCGGCCGCCGTTTTCCATCGCGCGCGCCAGGTTGAGCGAGAAGGCTTCGGGATCGAATGTCTTGGCAGTCTGGGTTTCGACAGGAAGATCGCTCATGACAGACACTTCGTTGGCTTGCCGCACGCAGTCGTATAAAATTCAGTTGGGACCGATGATGACACAGATCAATTCACTTGGGTGATTTCGATATACTGCGATGCAAGATGGAATCTTGGTTCGGTCATATTGCAGCCTTAAGGTTTTACCTTCCTGAGGCTTCATTTCTGAATTGAACATTGATGGCATGTTTGTCGTCGCGCGTGGTGAGTTGTGACAGCCGACTGCAAGGATTTTGATGCGTAAGATTAAGCATGGGTTCGTTGTTGCAGGTCGTGGTCACCGGAGGCGGCTGGCCGCGGGTTTGATGCTACTGGCGGTCCCGCTCGCCGGTTGCTCGGTCTCGGTTGCCGACCTTCCACTGGTCGGGGTGCCGGAAGGCGCGCCGGCGCGTCCGAAGGATCCCGGTACGTTCCCCGCGGTGCATGACCTGCCGGCGCCGCGCCAGCAGGCCGTGATGGACCGCGCCGAGCAGGAGCGTCTCCAAAGCGAACTGGCCGCGACGCGAGACAAACAGGAAGCGGCCGCTGCCGCCGGCGCGGCCGCTCCGGCCAAGCCCGCGGGCCGATAAGCGACATCGAAAAGGTTCGCGCATTAACTGGCGCTTCCAGGCGTCCGTGCTAAAAAGAACATGATTCAAGCCTCAATCTGTAGCGGCACGGGACCTGTCGGGGGCCGTGCCGATCGCCGTTGGAAACGGTGTAACTTATTAAGTATACTGCTGTTTTTCGCCTGACCTTTAAATCGGGAAGGCGGGAATCAGTCGTGAGCTTTCCGTTCCGGAGACTGACCCATGGAAGAGTTCTACCGCATTCGCCGCCTGCCGCCTTACGTGTTCGAGCAAATCAATCGAGCCAAGGCCGCCGCGCGCAATGCCGGAGCCGACATCATCGACCTGGGAATGGGCAATCCGGACCTCGCCACCCCGCCGCACGTCATCGAGAAACTCAAGGAAACCCTGGGCAAGCCGCGGACCGACCGCTATTCGGCATCGCGCGGCATCACCGGGCTGCGCCGTGCCCAGGCCGGCTACTACGAACGCCGCTTCGGCGTGAAGCTCAATCCCGAGACGCAGATCGTCGCCACGCTCGGCTCGAAGGAAGGGTTCGCTAATGTCGCCCAGGCCATCACCGCGCCGGGGGATGTGATAATTTGTCCCAATCCGAGCTATCCGATCCACGCCTTCGGCTTCCTGATGGCCGGCGGCGTCATCCGCTCGGTGCCGTCAGCGCCGACGCCGGAATTTTTCGCGGCCTGCGAGCGCGCGATCATTCACTCGATCCCGAAGCCGCTCGCGCTGGTGGTTTGCTATCCTTCGAACCCGACCGCCTGCGTCGCCAGCCTGGACTTCTACAAGGACCTCGTCGCCTTCGCGAAGAAGCACGAGATCTTCATTCTCTCGGACCTCGCCTATTCGGAAGTCTATTTCGACGATAACCCGCCGCCGTCGGTGTTGCAGGTGCCGGGCGCGATCGATGTCACCGTCGAGTTCACCTCGATGTCGAAGACCTTCTCGATGGCCGGATGGCGCATGGGCTTCGCGGTCGGCAACGAGCGCATCATCGCGGCCTTGGCGCGGGTGAAGTCGTATCTCGACTACGGCGCGTTCACGCCGATCCAGGTGGCGGCAACCGCCGCGCTGAACGGCCCCGACGACTGCATCCGCGAAATGCGCGAGACCTATCGCAAGCGCCGCGACATCCTCGTGGAGTCGTTCGGTCGCGCCGGTTGGGATGTTCCCCCGCCGAGCGCCTCGATGTTTGCATGGGCGCCGGTGCCCGAAGCATTCCGCGAGCTTGGCAGCATGCAATTCGCCACCTTGCTGGTGGAGAAGTCGGGTGTCGTGGTGTCGCCGGGGGTCGGCTTCGGCGAACATGGCGAGGGCTATGTTCGCATCGCCATGGTGGAAAACGAGCAGCGTATCCGTCAGGCCGCCCGCAACGTCCGCCGCTTCCTTGAAAGTGGCATCGAAACGTTGCACAACGTGGTTCCTCTCGCCAACCGGCGCTAGGAAATCGGGATGTGACATTCGCTTCGCGAACTTCCTTTGAGCCAGCCAGCGAATGTCAAATCCGCTCCGCCAGGTCTTTCCGACAGGTTCTCGTCCATGGTCGCGCCACTCACAGTGGGAATTGCGGGTCTCGGCACTGTGGGTGCCGAGACCGTGCGTCTGATCGAAGCTCAAGCCCAGTCGCTGGCGTCGCGTTGCGGACGCGGCGTGCGCGTGGTTGCCGTCACAGCCAGGTCCAAGGCAAAAAGGCGCGGACTTGATCTAACCGGCATCCGGTGGGCGCAGGACCCGCTGAAGCTTGCCGGCGATCCCGCCATCGAATGCTTCGTGGAACTGATGGGCGGCGAGGGGGATCCGGCGCTGTCCGCCATCGAAGCCGCGCTCAAGTCGGGCAAGTCGGTGGTCACGGCCAACAAGGCGCTGATTGCCAAGCATGGATTGCGGCTGGCGAAGCTCGCGGAACAGCACGGCGGCGCGCTGAATTTCGAAGCGGCGGTCGGCGCCGCCATTCCAGTCATCAAGACCTTGCGCGAGGGGCTCGCCGGCACCGAGATCAATCGCGTCTACGGCATCCTGAACGGGACCTGCAATTACATCCTGACGCGGATGGAACAGGAGGGGCTGTCGTTCGCCGAATGCCTCAAGGATGCGCAGCGCCTTGGCTACGCGGAGGCCAATCCGTCGTTCGATGTCGACGGCCATGACACTGCGCAGAAGCTGGCGATCCTGGCGAGCCTCGCATTCGGCACGCAGGTGGCGCAGCGATCGGTTTATGTCGAAGGCATCTCCTCGATCGCACCCGAGGATCTGCGGGCCGCGGAGGAACTCGGCTATCGGGTGAAGCTGCTGGGCGTTGCGGTCCGCACCAAGACGGGTATCGAGCAGCGCGTCCATCCGACGATGGTTCCGAAATCGTCGTCGATCGCGCAGGTGATGGGCGTCACCAATGCGGTGACCATCGACGGCGTCGGCATTTCGCCAATCACCCTGGTTGGTCCCGGCGCTGGCGGCGCGGCCACGGCCTCGGCCGTGGTTGCAGATATCGCCGACGTCGCCCGCGGTATTTGCGCCAAGCCGTTCGGACGGCCAGTCGCGAAATTGCGCCCGACCGAAAAGGCGCCAATGCAGCGCCACGAGGGCGGCTATTATATCCGCCTGATGGCCCGCGATCTCACCGGCACCGCCGCGACCATCGCGACGCGGCTGGCCGAGCGTGGCATCTCGATTGAATCCATTGTGCAGCGCCATCCGGAGCGGAACAGCGAGCAGAAGATATCCACCAGGACGTCTTCACCGGTCCCGGTAATTCTGATTACGTACGCGACGACCGAGGATGCCGTGCGGGGTGCGCTGCAGGCCGTCCAGCGCGACAAGGTCATCAGCGGCCGTCCGCAGGTGATCAGGATCGAGAAGAACTAACGCATCGTTCCGTGGCCGGCTGAGAAGCACCCCGGAACAGATCGTCCGTCCATTTGCATGCGGGCCGCGGGCTCGTCGTGACCGTCTAAGGAGTATTTGCAATGTCGACACACATTTCCGTTCCGCCGCAGCAGTTGCTGGAGCGCATTCTGACGCTCGAGATCGTGCGCGTGACCGAACGGGCTGCGGTGTCGGCGGCGCGGCTGCGCGGCCACGGCAACGAGAAGCAGGCGGATCAGGCGGCCGTGGATGCGATGCGCCGCGAGCTGAACAAGATGCCGATCACCGGCACCATCGTCATCGGCGAGGGCGAGCGCGACGAAGCGCCGATGCTCTATATCGGCGAGAAGGTCGGCATCAATGCGGGCCCCGAAGTCGATATCGCCGTCGATCCGCTGGAAGGCACCACGCTTTGTGCCAAGAACATGCCCGGCGCGATTGCCACCATGGCGATGGCCGACGGCGGCACGCTGCTGCATGCGCCGGACGTGTACATGGAGAAGATCGCGATCGGTCCGGGCTACGACAAGAATGTGATCGATCTCGATGCCCCGGCCGATGAAAACATTCGCCGCCTCGCCAAGGCCAAGGGCGTGCCGCCCTCGGCGATCACCGCGCTGGTGCTGGAGCGCCCGCGCCACGCCGACATCATCGCCGCGATCCGCTCGACCGGCGCGGCCGTGCGCCTGATCACCGATGGCGACGTCGCCGGCGTCATTCACACCGCCGACAGCGAGAATACCGGTGTCGACATCTACATGGGCACCGGCGGCGCGCCGGAGGGCGTGCTGGCGGCGGCCGCGCTGCGTTGTATCGGCGGCCAGATGCAGTGCCGTCTCATCCTCGATACCGAGGAGAAGCGCGAGCGGGCCAAGAAGATGGGCGTCACCGATCCGAAGATGATCTACGGCATCGAGGACATGGTGAAGGGCGACTGCCTGTTCGCCGCGACCGGTGTCACCGACGGCTCGCTGCTCTCGGGCGTCAAGTTCCGCAAGGATGGCCTGATCGAGACTGAGACCGTGGTGATGCGTTCGGTCACCGGCACGGTGCGCATCATCAAGGGCGAACACAGGCAGATCGAGAAATTCCACCTCGACTGAGGGGCGTGATGAAAAAGGACGTTGTGGTCAAGCCGGTCGGCGCCGATGAGCGCGCGGCGTGGGAGCCGCTCTGGAATGGCTATCTGGCGTTCTATAAAACCAGCGTGCCGCCGGCCACCAGCGACGTCACGTGGAGCCGTTTTCATGATCCGGCAGAGCCGATGCGTCTGCTCGGCGCCTATGTTGACGGCAAGCTGACCGGCATCGTCCATTTCATCTTTCATCGCTCGACCTGGGCGCCGAGTGATTACTGCTATCTGCAGGATCTCTTTGTGGACGATAGTGCGCGCGGACTCGGGCTCGGCCGCGCTTTGATCGAGGCGGTCTACGCCGAAGCGAAGGCGGCAGGCGCCAACCGGGTCTATTGGCTGACACATGAGACCAACACGCAGGCCCGTATCCTCTACGACAAAGTCGCCGAGCATCTGGGCTTCATCCAATATCGCAAGATGCTCTGACGCACCTGGAATGGTGCGGACGCCGGGAGAATGAGGGGCTATGACCGTTTCCACGAAGCTGTCGAACGTGAAAGCCATGGTGTTTGATGTCTTCGGCACCGTGGTCGACTGGCGCGGCAGTTTGATCGGCGACTTCACCCGCTGGGGCGACGCGCGCGGCATCAAGGCCGACTGGACCGGGCTGGTCGATGCGTGGCGCGGCGCCTATGTGCCGTCGATGGATGAGGTGCGCAAACATCCTGAGCGCGGTTATCTGCCGCTCGATCGCCTGCATCGCCAATCGCTGGAGACGCTGGTTGCGCGGTTCGGCATCAGCGGGCTGAACGAGGATGACCTGACTTACATGACGCTGGGCTGGCATCGATTGCAGCCATGGCCTGACAGCATCAGCGGCCTGACCCGGCTGAAGCGCAAGTTCACCATCGGCACGCTGTCGAACGGCAACGTCGCGCTGCTCAACAACATGGCGAAGAATGCCGGGCTGCCCTGGGACCTGATCCTGTCCGCCGAATTGTTCGAACACTACAAGCCGGACCCGGAAACCTATCTCGGCGCGGCGCGGTTGCTCGGCTTGCAGCCGGGGCAGGTGATGATGGTCGCCGCCCACAATAACGATCTCGCGGCGGCGCAGAAGCATGGATTGAAAACCGCCTTCGTGCCGCGCGTCACCGAATACGGCCCGTTGCAGAGCAAGGACTTCGAGGCGAACGGCAACTGGGATGTCGTCGCCGCCGACTTCGACGATCTCGCCGCGCGGATGGGCTGCTGATGGGCTACGGCCCGGATTGCGCCACGCGCGATCGCGCTTATCTAATGCCGCCATCATGACGCCGCCCACCATCATCCCGCAGGCAACACCGTCGGCCTTTCTGGGCGTATCGCGATCCGCGACCGGCCGCCTGTGGCGCGATCGCCTCGATGCGCGTGGCGCCGCGCAGGCGCTGGCCATCGCGCAGCGCCACCAACTGCCGGAAATGCTCGCGCGTGTTCTCGCCGGGCGCGGCGTCGATCTCGATGCGGTGACGGATTTTCTCGATCCGACGATCCGCAAATTGATGCCCGACCCGTTCACCGTGACGCAGATGGAAGCGGCCACCAGACGGATCGCCGATGCCGTCGCGCGTGGCGAGAGGGTCGCCATTTTCGGCGATTACGATGTCGACGGCGCGACATCATCGGCGCTGCTGGCATGGCATCTGCGGCATTGCGGGCTCGATCCGCTGATCCATATTCCGGATCGGATTTTCGAAGGTTACGGGCCCAATGTCGAGGCCGTGAAAGTGCTCGCCGCCAAGGGCACGACGCTGCTGATCACGGTCGATTGCGGCACCACCAGCATCGAGGCGCTGGCCGAAGCGAAGCGGCTCGGCATGTCGGTGGTGGTGATCGACCATCATCAATGCGGCGACGATCTGCCGGCGGTCGATGCGCTGGTGAATCCGAACCGGCCGGATGATTTGTCCGGCCTTGGTCATCTCGCCGCGGTCGGGCTGGTGTTCGTCACGCTGGTGGCGCTCAACCGCGAACTGCGTGGGCGCGGATTCTGGAACGATCAGCGGCCCGAGCCCGATCTGCTCGGTATGCTGCATCACGTCGCGCTCGGCACGGTGGCCGATGTCGCCGCGCTTACCGGCCTCAACCGTGCCTTCGTGGCGAAGGGGTTGATCGCGCTGCGCCGGCGCGATCATGTCGGCCATACTGCCTTGATGGATATCGCGCGGCTGAACGGCCCGCCGGAGGCGTGGCATCTCGGCTTCATGTTGGGGCCGCGCATCAATGCCGGCGGCCGTATCGGCCGGGCGGATCTCGGCGTGCGGCTGCTGCTCGAAGGCGATGTGTCGGAAGCCGCGCGCATCGCTGCCGAACTGGATCGCCTCAACAGCGAGCGCCGCGTGATCGAGCAGGCGGCGGAGGCGCAGGCCGAAGCCGAAGCGCTCGCTGCGCTTGGCCTTGAGGACAAGGGCGCGGTAATCGTGACCGCCGCCGAGGGGTGGCACCCGGGCGTGGTTGGCCTCGTGGCATCGCGGCTGAAGGAGAAATTCGGGCGGCCGGCCTTCGCGATCGCGATCGAGCCCGGCGGTATCGGTACCGGGTCGGGGCGCTCGATTTCCGGCGTCGATCTCGGCAAGGCGGTGCGGCAGGCGGTGAGCGACGGCTTGCTGATGAAAGGTGGCGGCCACGCCATGGCGGCCGGCATCACCCTGCGCAAGGAGCAGCTCGCCGAATTCCGCGCCTATATCGAAGCTGTGCTGGCCGATGACGTGGCGCGATCGCGCAACATTCATGAGCTGCTCGTCGACGGCGCCGTCAGCGCGCGCGCCGTGACCCCGGAGCTGGCGACGACCCTCAATCGCGCCGGCCCTTATGGCGCCGGAAATCCCGAGCCGGTGATCGCGCTGCCGTCGCACCAGCTCGTCTATGCCGACGAAGTCGGGCAGGCGCATTTACGCGTGCGCTTGAAATCGGGTGACGGCGCCATCGTCAACGGCATCGCGTTCCGGGCCATCGGTCAGAAGCTCGGCAATGCACTGAAGGACAATCGCGGCCAGCTCCTGCATGTCGCGGGCTCGCTCAGCGTCGATCGCTGGCAGGGCGCCGAGCGCGTGCAATTGCGAGTGATCGATGTCGCGGTGCCGGACGCGGGACCGGCGAGGATTCGGTAAGTGTCTAAGCGCACGTTGTGTTGCGCGAACTCACCGCACGTCGTCGCCGCGCAGGCGGGGACCCATAACCCCCCTGGCTTGATGAGTATGGCAAGCACGAACAACGGATGTTTTTCCGTATTACGTCTGCTGCGCGTATAGGTCCCCGCCTGCGCGGGCACGACGCTGTTGTGTGAGGCTCGTTTGTTCGTCATTGCTTCGTCACTCGCAACGACGACGAATCCGCGCTAGCCGCCACGCAGCCGTGCCAGCACCTTCAGCCCTGCATAGCCGTCAGCGGGCAGGCCGACCTTCTGCTGAAAATCCTTCACGGCTTTCATGGTGTCGTTGCCGACACGGCCGTCGGTGCCGCCGGTGTCGAAACCCGCGCGGGTGAGGCGGGTCTGCACTTCCTGAACTTCCGCCAGCGTCAGGGCGCGCTCGGAGCCGGGGAAGGGCTGAATGAACGGCCCGCCGCCAAGGATGCGGTCGCCGAGATGGCAGATCGCCAGTGCGTAATTCATCGAGGGATTGTAGCTGCGCACCGAATAAAAATTCGGGCCGAGCAGGAACGACGGGCCGCCCTGCACCGGCGTCCACAGTTTGGCGGAGGCGTTCGGCTGGGGAAACGGCTGACCGTCCGCGCGGGTGACGCCGGCATTGGCCCATGCGGCATAGCTGCGGCTCGCCTGTGACGACGAAGCGCCGGATGCGCGCACCTCGTAACCCCAATGTTCATTGCGGTGATACTTGCCGCGGTTGACGAGATAGCGTGCAGTCGATCCCAAGGCGTCATCGGGCTTGCCGAACGGCGAGACGCGGCCATCGCCGTTGTAGTCGAAGCCGACATTGAGCCAGACCTCGGGCATCCATTGGGTGTGACCCATCGCGCCGGCCCAGGAGCCGCGCATCTCTTGCGGCGTGCTCCAGCCGCGCTGCACGATCTTCAGCGCATTGATCAGTTCGGTTTCCCAATAGGCGCGCCGTCGCGGCTCATTCCACGCCAGCGCCGCGAGCGCGGGAAACACCGGCCGCATATGGTTCTGCTGTACCAGCGGATCGCCATAGGCGGACTCGACGCCCCACAGCGCCAAGAGTGTTCCGCGCTCGACGCCGAAATCCTTTTCGATGCGCGCGAACAACGCCTGGTTCTTCCGCAGCGCCTCCTTGCCGGCAATGATGCGCCAGTCGGAAACGCGCCGGTTGATGTATTGCCAGACCTGTTCGTGGAATTCCGGCTGCTTGCGCATCTTCTGGAAGACGCTCATGTCCGGCTCGAGACCGCCCATCACGCTGCGATAGGTCTGGTCGGAAATGCCGTGCGCGCGGGCCTTGGCTTGAAAGGCCTCGCGCCAGGCGTCGAAGCCGGCGGGCGCGGCAACGGTCGTTGCGGGTGCGAACAACAGCGCGCTGCCGCCAAAGGCCGCCCGCAGGATGCCGCGCCGTGTCACACCGCGTCGGGAATCGATGCTGTCCATGCGGATAGTGTAGGGACCTCGGCGGCAGGCACCAGCGATCTTTTCGACGCGGGAACCCGTGGCGGAAAGTCAGTTGCTCTTGCTGTCCGGCTCCGCGGATCGGATGACGACACCCGTCGCCGGCTGGCGAAGGTGAAGCGGCCCGCAAGCTCGGACTGGGCCAAAATTTCAGACTTGAACTGGTCGAGCGCCGCCCGCCATTCGACATGCACTGCCGTTATAGCGGGCGTCATGAACTCGTGGGCCTCCGCAGGACCGATCAGACAACTCAGGGGTCACGAGCGCCGCGAAGCATCGCCGACTTGATGCTCTCGATGTGCAACGTGAGATGGCCTGTCGCAATCGCTCGGCTCCCTCGGGCCACTGCTCGTTGCCGGACGAGCAATCAGTCCTTGGCGCGCTCGACGTAGGAGCCGTCTTCGGTCATAACGACGATCCGCGTGCCGACGGTCACATGCGGCGGCACCGCGGACCGGACGCCATTGGAGAGGATCGCGGGCTTGTAGGACGAGGAAGCCGTCTGGCCCTTGGTCACCGGTTCGGTCTCGACTACTTCGAGCGTGACGCGCTGCGGCAGCGTGATCGCGACCGGCGTGGTGTCGTGCATCGACAGCTTCACGGTCATGTTCTCCTGAAGGTAGGGGGCCGCGTTGCCCACCACGTCCTTCGGAACCTGAACCTGATCATAGGTTTCATTATTCATGAAGTGAAAGCCGTCGGCGTCCTCATAGAGGTAGTTGTAGTTGCGGTCCTCGATGGTGGCGCGCTCGACCTGATCGGTCGTCTTGTAGCGTTCCGAGATCTTTACGCCGTCGCTGATTCGGCGCATCTCGATCTGGCTGACCGGCGTGCCCTTGCCGGGATGGATGTTTTCGGCCGAGAGGACCACATAGAGTTGGCCGTTTTGCTCGATCACATTGCCCTTGCGGATAGAACTGGCGATGACTCTCACAGAATTTATTCCCAATATTTGGATTCAGGACCGATCTGGACACGGCAGTTCCAGCGGCGGCGAAGCGGTTTCGGGCTGCAACATACTGATTTGGGACGCTGACGCTAGGGGGCTCGGTCCAAGATTCGTACCGACCGCCGTGACGCGGCGCGGCGGCGCGCCGCATCTCGCATGTCATCGGCGAGCGGGCGGAATGGCCTGTTTATGAGCCCGGCCGAGCGTCCGTCGCCCTGGTGGGACCCCAACCGCTACCGGGATCGAAAACCGTTTCTTGCCGCCCGCCGCGCGATTACCGCCGCGTGCCGCGACTGGTTCGTGGCGCGGGATTTCGTCGAGGTCGAAACCGGTGTGCTCCAGGTGTCTCCCGGCAACGAAACGCACCTGCATGCGCCCGCGACGACCGTCTCGGCGCCATCGGGCGAACGGCTGCCGCGCTATCTGCGCACGTCGCCGGAATTCGCCTGCAAAAAGCTTCTGGCCGCCGGTGAAGAGAGGATCGTCGAGTTCGCGCGGGTGTTCCGCGACCGCGAACGCGGCGACCTGCACCTGCCTGAATTCACCATGCTGGAATGGTATCGCGCCAACGCGCCTTATGAGGCGGTGATTGACGATTGCGTGGCCTTGATCGCGCTGGCCGCGAAAACCACCGGCAGTCGGCAGTTTTCATTTCGGGGGCGCACGGCCGATCCGTTTGCCGCGCCGGAACGCCTGACGCTGGCGGAGGCGTTTGTGCGTTATGCCGGGATCGATCTGCTGACCACCATCCACGGCGGCGAGGGGGATCGTGATGCGCTGGCATCTGCCGCGCGCGAGGCGGTCCGCGTCACGGCGGATGACACGTGGTCCGACATCTTCAGCAAGGTGCTGGTGGCGCATGTCGAACCGCATCTGGGGCAGGGACGGCCGACGATTCTCTACGAATATCCCGCGCCCGAGGCGGCGCTGGCGCGCGTCAAGCCCGCGGACCCGCGCGTGTCGGAGCGGTTTGAAATCTATGTCTGCGGGGTCGAACTCGCCAATGGCTTCGGCGAACTGACGGATGCGGCGGAACAGCGCCGCCGCTTCACGCAGGCGATGGACGACAAGCAGCGATTGTACGGCGAGCGCTATCCGCTCGACGAGGATTTCCTCGCCGCAATGGCTATAATGCCGCCGGCGAGCGGCGTCGCGCTTGGCTTCGACCGGCTGGTGATGCTGGCGAGCGGCGCCCGTCGCGTGGATCAGGTGGTCTGGGTGCCACCAGCGGATAACCTATGAACGAGAAGATATCGACCACGCTACGCCAGCCGCGGCAATTGCTGGCGCAAGGTCTCGTGCCCGCGGCCGCGCTGCCGGAGTTGGAGAACGTTGCGGCCCGCTATGCCGTGGCGTTGACGCCGGACGTGGCCGCTCTGATCGATCCGAACGATCCGGCCGACCCCATTGCGCTTCAGTATATTCCCGACGCGCGCGAACTCGATCACGACGCGATCGATGATATCGATCCGATCGGAGACAACGCACACTCCCCGGTCGAAGGCATCGTCCATCGCTATCCGGATCGTGTCCTTCTGAAGCTGGTGCATGTCTGCGCGGTGTATTGCCGCTTCTGTTTCCGCCGCGAGATGGTGGGACCGGGCAAGGAGACGGCGCTGACGCCGGATATCTACGCACGTGCGCTCGATTACATCCGGACCCATCGGGACATTTGGGAGGTGATCCTGACCGGCGGCGATCCGCTGGTGCTATCGCCGCGCCGGCTCGCCGAGGTCATGCGCGATCTCGCGGCGATCGATCATGTCCGGATCATCCGCATTCACACGCGCGTGCCGATGGTCGACCCGATGCGGATCGATGCCGCGATGGCGCAGGCGCTGCGCGTGCCGGGCGCGACGACATGGCTCGCGGTTCATGCGAACCACGCACGCGAGTTCACGCCGGCGGCGCGTGCGGCCTGCGCGCGGATTGTCGATGCGGGCATTCCCGTCGTCAGCCAGTCGGTGCTGCTGCGAGGTGTCAATGACAATGCCGAGGCGCTGGAAGCCTTGATGCGCGCCTTTGTCGAATGCCGGATCAAGCCGTATTATCTGCATCACGGCGACCTTGCGCCCGGCACCGCTCACCTGCGTCTGACGCTGGCGGAAGGGCAAGCCTTGGTGCGGCAGCTGCGCGGACGGGTGTCCGGGCTGTGCCAGCCGGAATTCGTGCTGGATATTCCCGGCGGGTTCGGCAAGTCGCCGGTGGGTCCGAGCTATTTGTCCCAGCCGGACGGACCGGACGCGGATTACCGCGTCGCGGACTACTGCGGCGAGCTGCACGTCTATCCGCCGCGTCCGCAAGACAACACGCGTCGATGAAGCCGCCGCCCGACGACGACGAAAATCATCGGACGCTCGAGAATGTCGTGCTGCTCGGCATCTTCCTGGTGCTGGTTGCCGCCGGTGTCTGGCTGATGATGACGATGGCCGATACCCGCAAGTCACTGGACTGTGCGGCGCAGGGACGGCGCAACTGCGGAACGATCGAAATCCCGGACCGTTCTCGTTAGGTATCTCGCCGGTGGCGGGAATTTGCAGACGGACGATGAATACAGCTTGACGTGAGGTGGCGCACGGGTCTCGAATCCGCTTCAATGAGATCGAGGCAAACCAATGGAGGCCGACATGAACAGATGGATCGCGACGACGGCCTTGCTGCTGGTGATTGCCGCACCGCAGGCGATCGCGCAAACCGGCCAGAGCGGAGTGGGGCAGACGGCACCGAATGCTGGCGCGACCATTCCCCTTCCGAGCGCGCCGGTGGGACATCGTCAGCCGCGCCGCGACGAGGTGCCGTCGGAGAAAAATATCGATAATCCGAACGATCCGATCAGCCGCGAGGATGCGCAGCTCAACCGCAAGCTCAAGAGCATCTGTCGCGGTTGCTGATCGGGTTCGTTATTGATTGCGGGCGGCCAGCGCGACGGCGATCAAGGTGGCCCCGCCGAACAGCAGGTTGATCCCGACCAGAAGTCCGATCGCCCAGAGTGCCGAGCCGGGCAGGCCGGCCACGATGATCAGGGCGACAATGATATCCATGATGCCGGCGGTCAGCATCCAGCCCCAGCGCTGCGACAGTTCGCGACGGTGCTCCAGCGCGTACATGATGGTGGTTACGCCCTCGGCGAGGAAATAAGCGCCGACGACGATGGTCAGCGTCAGGGTGCCTTGCACCGGACGCGCTAGCAGAATGCCTCCAACCACGATCGCCAGCAGCGCCGAGATCAGGGACCACCAGAACCCTGGCATCTGCCGTGCCCAGAACGTCAGTGCCAGACCGACGATGCCGCTGACGAGGAAGAGCCAGCCGAGGAAAACGGTGACGGCGAGGCTGGCCAGCGGCGGGACGATCATCGCGGCGAGACCGAGAATGACGAGCAGGATGCCTTCGATCAGAAATGCGACCCAATGATCGCGCACCGCAGCGTGCATTCTGGAACGAAGGTCGGCAGCATTGTCCGGGGGAAGGGTCATGGCGATCTCCTGCAGCTAATGGATGATAGCAGGTGCGGCGGCGAGGGGAAGCGTGCGGGCCTCGCCCCAACGTTGAGGGAGTGTGTCGCGTTCCGTCGATGAGGCCGCTGGGATATGGCCACTCCGGGCTGCGGCGCGCCAAACGAATGCCGAGGCAGCGTTCGGCTAGCCATCGATAATGGCTACCGCGCGGGTCCATCCGGCGGAGGCGCGTTCGATCTTCACCGGAAAGCAGGCGACGGTAAATCCGGTCGCGGGCAGCTCCTCGAGACGATGCAGTTTTTCGAGATGACAGTAGCCGATATGGCGGCCGGCCTTGTGGCCTTCCCAGATCAGGCTCGCATCCTTTGTGCGCGCATACTTCTCGGCGGTATGGACGAACGGCGCGTCCCAGCTCCAGCCGTCGGTGCCGGTGAGACGGACGCCACGCTCGAGCAGATACATCGTGGCTTCATAACCCATACCGCAACCGGAGGTGACGTAGTCGGCGCGGCCGTACTTCTCGCCCGCGCTGGTGTTCACGACCACGATCTCGAGGGGCGACAGCGTATGACCGATCCGCTTCAATTCGTCGGCGACGTCGGCGGCGGTCGCGACGTAACCGTCGGGGAGATGCCGAAAATCGAGCTTCACGCCGGGCTGAAAACACCACTCCAGTGGCACTTCGTCGATCGTCCAGGCGCGCTCACCGCGATTCATCGTCGGATGAAAATGCCAGGGCGCGTCGAGATGGGTGCCGTTATGGGTCGAGAGGTTGACCATCTCCACGGCCCAGCCCTGACCGTCCGGGAGGTCTTCCGCCTTGAGGCCATCGAAGAACTGCAGCATCCGCGGCAGCCCCTGCTGGTGATCGATATATTGGATGGTGGGGTGATTGCCGGGCGGGTCGGCGGGCACATCGTTTTGAAGCGGCACGGAAATGTCGATCAACTTGCGGGCCATAACGGTTCCTCTCGGGCTGGTCCTCTCGCGGATCTCGCGAGCCTAGCGTGCGGTACCGGACGGCCCAACATCTGCCTGCGGACGTTGCCCGGCGATCCTTCCGTCCACAATCCGCCCTCGATGCGGCCAAGACGACTTGCCCGTGCCGGCAAACGCCATTATACGTTCGCCGCTGTCCCCGGATCAGACCCTTGCATGTCGGTTCGGCGCCGGGTCGACGTTTCATCAAGCGATTGATTTAGCGGACATTTTCGGCAGCGCGGAACGACAGGTCGGTATGTGAAAGCAGCCGGTCCGGTGTTTCGCTCCCTTCGTCTATCGGTCAGGACGCCACCCTTTCACGGTGGAGAGAGCGGTTCGATTCCGCTAGGGAGCGCCATCTCCTCGTTCGGAGACAGCGCCACCGTTCCCCTCGATCTTCACCGGACGCAATCGGCATGATGTTCAAAGCCACAATCATCACGAGTGTCCTGATCGCTTCCGGCTCAGTCGTATTCGCGCAATCCGGCGCCCGACGTCAGAGCCCGACGGACAACCCGGCCGCCCACGGCGCGCAGGGACGGACGCCTGTTGAAACGAGAGCGCCGAAGCCTCGCTCGACAACCTGCGCCGAGTTCGGGCCCGGCTTCGTCAAGCTTGAAGGCTCTGAGACGTGCGTCAAGATCGGAGGCGGAATCGGTATCGGCGTCGGCGGCGGTTATGGAGTCAGCGGCGGCATGCGCTGAGCCGCACACATCAACGGGCAGGGAGCGGCATGCGGCTCAATATCATCGTTCCGGTCATCATGTGTTGCGCGTTGCTCTGGTGGTTTGGCCAGGGCATGAGCTGGACCCGGCGCGCCGCGGTTACCGTCGTGACACTGGCGATTATCGTCGGCATCCTGTGGTTCGAGCGCGGCTTCAACTAAGCTGTCGGCTCGAAGTATTCGCACCAAGAAAAAAGGCTTCGCGCAGCGAAGCCTTTTTGGTGTCCAGTCGCCCTGTCAGTTCGTAGCCGCTCAGCGGAAGAACAGCCACAACAGAATGATCACCGGAATCGGTACACCCAACAGCCACAGCAAAATGCCGCGTCCCATGCGTCTCTCCTCGTTGTTTGACGCCGAGGTAACGCACTTGAGAACGACTTGGTTCCTGCGCCTTACCAGTGTCCGGTATTTGGCATCGACGCCCATGGCTCTTGCGGCGGCTTGGCGTCGCCGGCCTGCAGAAGCTCGATCGAATGCAGATCGGGAGAGCGGATAAACGCCATCTGTCCGTCGCGCGGTGGGCGATTGATGGTGATGCCGAGTTTCATTAACCGCTCGCAGGTCGCATAGATGTCGTCGACCTCGTAGGCGAGATGGCCGAAGAAGCGATCCTCGCCGTAGGTCTCCTCGTCCCAATTATAGGTCAGTTCAACCAGCGGCGCGCCACGGCCCTTGCTGTGTTGGATCAAAACGTCGTCGGCCGGCGCGCCGAGGAAGACGAGCGTGAAGCGGCCCTTCTCGTTATCGATGCGCCGGACCTCCTTCAGCCCCAGCGCGTCGCAGAAGAATTTCAGAGCGGTGTCGAGATTGCGGACACGCAGCATGGTGTGCAGATAACGCATATCGTTTCTCCGAGCTTATGACGGTCGGGCCTGTCTGGCGGGCCGAGGCATGGTCACTATCGATCAGCCGCCGCGCGATATGTAAGGCGTTTCCGGACGGATATCGAGCGGCGGCGCCGCACGGCGGAATGCTTCCGGAAAGATTATGTTAACGACTGGGCCGGCTATCGCTTGGGCCCGGCGGCAACGGTGATAAACTTTCCGCATGATCATGCTGGTGCCAGTATCGGTCGTGCTGTTTCAAAATCGCGGGGTGGCGCCGCCGCGCGAGATCGACGTCAACGATCCGGCGGCCACCAGCTATTGGGCCGGGCGCTTCAACGTTTCGCAGGACCGGCTTTTCGCCGCGATCGGCGAAGTCGGCGGTTCGGTCGCCGCGGTGCGCCGCTATCTCGGCAAATAACGTCCGGCGGCAGGACCTGAGGACTTGCGGGCGCGGCGCGCGCCGCGTGTCAAACAGCACTGGAAATTCAGCTCTGCCCGTGATTCCCTGAACTCTTGATACGAAGCAGCGTTGGCCACAGCGATGCCAATGTCAGGACAGGGCAACAGATGATTGCAACGGACCTTCAGAGCGGCGTGGAGCGCCTCGGCGAAATGATTGCGATGTCGACCGCGATCGTTCCGTTCACCGGCGCGGGAATTTCCACCGAGTGCGGCATTCCAGATTTCCGTTCGCCGGGCGGGCTGTGGACCCGCAACCGGCCGATCCCTTTCGACGAATTCATCGCCAGCCAGGAGGCAAGGGACGAGTCGTGGCGCCGCCGCTTCAACATGGAACCGACGTTTGCCGCGGCCCGCCCCGGACGAGGCCATCGCGCCCTCGCGGCCCTTTATAAGGCCGGCAAGGTTCCCGGTGTCATTACCCAGAACATCGATAACCTGCACCAGACGTCCGGCATCGCCACCGAAGACGTCATCGAACTGCACGGCAACACCACCTATGCCCGCTGTCTCGGATGCGACAAGCGCCATGAACTGGACTGGGCCAAAACGCGTTTCGACGCGACGGGCCACGCGCCTGTCTGCGACGATTGCGGCGAGCCGGTTAAGACCGCGACGATCTCGTTCGGTCAATCGATGCCCGAGGATGCGATGCGCCGTGCCACCGAGCTGTCGCAAGCCTGCGATCTGTTCGTGGTGATCGGCTCGTCTTTGGTGGTGTGGCCTGCAGCCGGCATGCCCTTGCTTGCGAAGAACTCCGGAGCTCGTCTCGTCATCATCAACAACGAGCCGACCGAGCAGGATGACGATGCGGATCTCGTGATCCGTTACGACATCGGCGAAACGTTGGGGCCCTTCGTCGGCAATTGACCTGTCGGTATCTCATCGAAGATGCGGCGCACGCGCGCACGAATCTGATTCGCGGAACGCAAGATTGTTTATAGATCGTTGACGGTCGGTTTTTTGTGTTTGCGAGCGGGGTGAGAGTGCTATCGTCGAATCAGGAGATTCGCGAGGCTTCTTCGAGAACAACGACTGGCGGAGAGTCGTTGCGCGTTACCGCAACGGTGGCGTGGCCGCAGGATTTGACGAACGAGTGGGGTCCGGGGGTCATGGGGTCGGACGGATTTGAATCAAAACAATTTGACCGAAAGGCTGGCAGCGTGGGCAGAGCGCTAACAGATTCATTTGTCCAGGAAAGCCGCGGCACGTCGCTCGACCCTTTCGCAAATCTCACCGATCCCAACCGGCTGATCGAAGTGCGGGGCGTCATCAAGTGGTTCGATGCCTCCAAGGGCTATGGCTTCATCATCCCTGACGACGGATCGGCAGATGTGCTGCTGCATGTCACCGTGCTGCGCCGTGACGGCTATCAGACCGCATACGAAGGTGCCCGGATCGTCTGTGAATGCGTGCAGCGGCAGAAGGGCTATCAGGCGTTCCGCGTCGTCTCGATGGACGAGTCGACCGCCGTCCATCCGGCGCAGATGCTGCCGCCGCGCACGCACGTCACCGTGACGCCCACCAGCGGGCTCGAGCGGGCGCAGGTGAAGTGGTTTAACCGGCTACGAGGCTTCGGTTTCGTCACCTGCGGTGAGGGCACGCCCGACATTTTCGTGCATATGGAAACTTTGCGACGCTACGGCATGACCGAACTGCGGCCGGGGCAGTATGTGCTCGTCCGTTTCGGGCCGGGCTCGAAGGGCATGATGGCGGCAGAGATTCATCCGGAGACGGGTCCTTCAGGTCTCGCGTCCCACTAGGGCTGCTCGCGGCCGCTGGAGCCGCCGATCGGACGTTGGATGCGTGAAGAGTGTCTCTTGATACCGCGCTCGCCGCACCGATGGCGTTCACAAGCCTGTAAAGCCGCTGCACTGCCGTTGCGCTTGACGTAAAATCCGCTACCTATCGTCGCCATCGCAGATTTGCATGCGCGGACAGGGGCAGATGTCGATGGCGTTTTCTCAATGGTTTGCACGATGCCGTCGGCAGCGCCGGCCGGTGATCGCCGCGCTGGTGCTGTTCGCCTTCGGTCTGCTGATCGGGCGCGGAGCGCAGGCGGCAGAGCTGCAGACTCTCGAGATCGCCACGAAGTCCGGCGTTCAGGTGTTTTCGGTCGAGATGGCGACGACCGAGGAGGAGAAGCGGACTGGGCTGATGTTTCGCAAGGAGCTGCCCGACGGCCGCGGCATGCTGTTCGATTTCTCACCGCCGCAGGAAATCTCGATGTGGATGAAGAACACCTTCATCCCGCTGGACATGATCTTCATCCAGGCCGATGGCCGCATCCTGCGTATCGCCGAGAACACGACACCGCAATCGACCGCCATCATCCGCTCGCATGGGCCTGCGAAAGGCGTCCTCGAGGTGATGGCAGGGACCGCCAAGCGATACGGTATCGCCGCCGGCGATCGTGTCGCGCACCCGCTTTTCAACGGTCGTTGAGGCTTTGGTTGCGGCTTGCTGGCGCCGCCCAGAGCGTGTATCGACATTGCGCCGTGGCAAATCCATTTGTGTGATTTGCAGGTTCATCGGGGTATAGCGCAGCCTGGTAGCGCGGCAGTTTTGGGTACTGCAGGTCGTTGGTTCGAATCCAGCTGCCCCGACCAATAAAATCAAACACTTATATCTGTTTTATCCCCCGCATGCTTCCCATAAAATACGAAATGGAAGCGTATGGGAAACAATTTGTGATCGGTGGATGCGCCAAAGCCGGCCCTTGAGCCGGCTTTGTTCTTGGTTTGCCACGGTCGAATATCGTGGCGGGTGGATCAGATATCGGACCTCATCGCGATAGATCGCGCGCACATGGCAAGCGTTGTTTCGCGAAGATCAGCAGCATCAAGGCTGATGACGCGGTGCCACGCCTCCATCGGCAACGCGGTCAGATAGTCGATCTGCCGCTGGGCGTGCTCACGGGTGGGGAGGGCGGCGTAGACCACGGCCCTGATAGCATACGCGGCAAGGCGGTGGTCGTCCTCGTTCCTCGTGCGGGAGAACTGCTCGAACGCCATGCGATGCGCATCGATCGCGCAGTCGATGTCGGCGTTCGCCGGGATGGCGCCAAGGAAGCACATCGACAGGATGTTGAGAGTTTGGACATCAGTCTTTCCGGTGCTGACCACCATCATCACAGCACCCCTCGAATGTCGGGGCGTAATCCCTGCTCCACGAGGCCGTCCGTGTCAGCGATGCCATCCTCGGCGGGATCGTATTCGCCATTGTCGCCGGCGTCGTCCTCGCGATCGGCGCGGTCGCCGTAAGTGGCGGCGTACCGGCCCCGAGCAGCCTCTCCCGGCGTCCATCCAAGGGACGGCTCGTCGTCAGCTTCCCGGCCGCCAGCGCCGCCATCGAGTTCGTCCTCGTCGCATGGGACGTCGTCCGCGGCTTCCTCCTGCTCGGTGGTGGAATAGCCGTCAGTCTCATCGAGAAACACCAGCAGGCGCTCGATCTCGTCCTGGGCTTCCTTGCGGAGCCGGCCTATCGCTTGGAACAGTTCTTCCGGGGAAATGTCGGTTGGAAAATAAAGATCGCCAGCGGTCGCCGCTGGGCGTTCAAGGGTGGTTTGCATGGGTAGTGCTCACTGGTTTCGGCCGATCAAAGCCGCGCTCCGTGACAGACGGAGCAGCCGGGGGTTGATCACCAGCCAGTGAGACTGGTCGAGACGCTTTTAAGGGTCGCCCCTCTGGACAGCACGCTCGCCCCCGGCCATATTCCGCCGGTCGGAGCCGCGCCGCCAAGCGCGTCCGTCGAGCCAAAAAGGCTCATGCGATCGCCGCCCAACGCTGCCAGGCGTTTGGGCAATTCCTGCCAGGGAATGCGATCGGTATCACTGGTCCGGGTGATCAAACCCAGTGAGCACCATACCCCGAATCCCTAACGAAATCACCCCTCCCTGAGAGGGCGCTTTCGCGCGCCAGTCGCTCGCGTCCGAACATACATTGAACCGTTTTTCGGCCCGGGACCGCCGCGATGATTTTTCAGCGGGTTACGCCATCGCCATTAAACAGCATCGATTCCGATCCTTGCGCTGCTCCGTAAGCCGTTGAATCGATCGCGTCCTCACACAATGAGGAAGGTACCTATGGCGCGTCGAACCCGTTTGACAATCGACACGATCCCTCTATTCGCCGACGATGAAGAGCTTGGCGAAGTCATCCTTGGCTTTGAGCGAAGGCGGCAGTTCAAGGCCATTGCGGCGACCGAAGAACGATACGGCATGCCGAAATTCAGCGAGGTGTGGGGAGGCTGGTTCACCCCTGCAGTGATCGGCTATCTTCAGCATCGATACGGCTGGAAAACGGGCGGTTTTGCCGGCGGTGATCGCGGGGTCGAGGGCAGCTTTCACGGACCACGAAAGGGGCTACGCTCATCGAGTGAAATGAAGGCAATCCGAGAAGATCCTAACAACAAGCGGGAATTTTACCGGGAGGGGAGAGTTCGCGTTCGCAGTGCAGACGGCATCTCGTGGATCGAGGACGCGAAGCCAACCGATCCGGCGTCATGGCAGAAGAAGGGCAAGCTGACGCCGCGAACGTGATCAGCTATATTGCGCGCGGGGTTCGTCGAAAGTCCGTCCCGCACAGGGGAGCCTTCAATGGCTCGTTCGGCGGCTCCGCCAGCACCTGCACATCTACCGTCTATCTAAAATTTAGAAAGTCCGCCTCGGTGCAGAAAGCTCCAATCGTTGTAACCATCAAAGCTCAAACACCTGCCGAAAAGCAACGGCATGCCGTGGACAGGCGCCGGCTCCGATATGAGCTCGGCACCCTTGTTCAAACATGGTCCCTGCTACACGAGAAACTGGCCGACATATTTTACACCGCCACGGGCTGCCCTATACATGTTTCAAACTCCATGTGGCAGAGCGTTAAAAGTGATCTGGCACAGCGCGAGTTGCTCTTGGCAGCGCTGAAAGCACAAATTGATCTGTTGTCGCTTTGGGAAGATGACGAGGAAAAACTCGCAAGAGCAAAAGCCTTTGGTGAATACTATTGGGCCGTTACTGAGATAACGAAATTCTCACATACACGAAACGACCTGATTCACTCGCCGATCATATTCTTTCGATATGCGAATGAGTCAGAATATGAGGTAAAGATATCCGACCAAAACGGCAATCCTCGCGCGGCAAAGCTAAAGGAAAAGGACATCTACCAGCTTTGTCGATGGGCAATCGCGTTTTGCGATGACGTACAGAAATTTATTGGTTCGGTGATCCCTCACCAGAAGCGCCACGGGGTTTTGCCACCTAGGCCACGATGGAAGTTGCTATCATCGTTTCCTGGCAGGAAGCAGGCGCCGCGACGAACACCTGTAAAGCGGCCAAAGCGACGACGATCAACTTAGTATAAGCCCTCGTCGGGGCGAGCTCGCTTAGCCCGCTTCGTCGCCGCTGCCTTCAACGCAATCTCACGACGTTGTTCAGGCGATAGTGCGGAACGTGCGGCTGCGCCTTTGCGGCCGAGTTCGGACATGAGCTTGCGGCGCGTGACCGCGTTCGTATCAGCAGCAGCAAACCGAATCTTCCGCCGCAGATCCTGCGCTGACAGACAGCCGCCGATCTTCGGCTTGATCTCGATATCGAAGCCGCCGGGGAAAACGGCATCGAGGATTTCCTGCACGGTCTCCCATCGGGCTTGCCGGCCGGATGGCGTATCGGGGTGAAGCGCCTTCGCATAATAGCGATCGGCCACTCCAACTTCATCGCTCAAGCCGTCCATCGATAGACCAAGGGTCTGACGACGGCGCTCGACTTCAAGCATGATTGCCCGATAAACCGGCGTTGCGCGTTCGATCGTTGCGGGGAGGGGTGCCATGTTCGCTCCGCTGTTGTGCGGGCATGGTTTCTCATGGCGCGCTATGACGCTACAACGCACGGAGACGGAATCAACAAGCGGGGAAAACGCACCGGGTGGAGGGGCGATGAAACACTGGATGTGGGCGAGTTGGGCCGCGATCATGGTTGTACTTGGGGGTTTGGCCTATTGCCTCCCCGGTGGTGGTCGCGAGAACGTCGATATGTTCGCGCGTGTCGGCGTCGTGCTCACGGCGGCGGTTTCGCTGGCCAATCTGTTCTGGAGCCGGCTCGACGTCGCTCGGAAGCAGCAGGCCGAAGAAGATGCGAAAAAGCCGGTGGTTCGGGTTGAACGATTGCGTACGGTGGAGCGAGGCCGGTATCTGCTCGCGATATCGATCAAGAACCCCGACTATGAGGACATCTTCCTGCGACGAATCGAACTGAAAAGCCCGCCAAGACTGGGTATCCAGTCCGCTTATGATCCGAAGCGTCACGAACCTCTGCCGCTGGATACGCCGACGATCGATCTCAATCCCTATGCCGCGAATTACGATCGCGCCCTGATCCGCAAGGGTTCTGCGGTTAGAATCAAGCTGATCCTGGAGTATTTCGAGGAAGCCGGCGTCAGCACCGCGGCTGATATCGTCCTTGGTTTCACCTTTCAGTTCGATGCCTTCAAGGCAGAACCGTTTTCGTTCGACGTGCCGGTGGAGCGCGATGATCGGCCGGCTTAGCTGTTGAAATCGCGCGGCGTATACGTACTCGGAATCAACGGTCGAGACTTTTGGCTTCGCACGTACCCCGATCAGAGCCGGCACGTTTGCAGCGTGGCCGGCTCACCTGTTTTAATGCACCGCCTTCGTCGGAATCCCGAACGCGTGGTTCACCCCGGCCTCGGCCTCGTTCAGTATGCCCCGCAGATAGAAAAGATTCTGGCCGGCGATCAGCCGTCGAAGCGCGCGCGTATCGGCTTCCTTCCATTCCGCCGATCCAGCCGCACCGGTGATCTGCGCCAATGCGCCGATCTTGCCAGCCGTCGGTCCTAACATCTGATCGAGCACAGAGCGGCCAGCATAACGTGACAAAGGTTTGTCACTGCCCACGAGACGATACATGTCCACCGAACCACGGCTCATCTTCGAGGCCAGCGCATTTCCTTCCTCGATCCAGCCGAGGATGCCACCGCGTGAGATACCCTCTTTGATCCAATCCTGCGGCCGGTCGCTGGTCTTCTGCCCCCCTAGCATGGAGTTGACCTTGTAGGACAGCATGCCGAGCGCCATGGAGAAGATCAGCCCCTGCAACACTTGGGCATCGCGGCGCTGGAGATTGGCGATCAGCACGCGTTGGGTGCTGGCGGCCGTGAAGCTCTTGAACTGACCCAGCACGCCAATGATCGGGTTACTGAGCCAGAGAGATTTTTCGGCTCCTGGGGTGACAACCGCGATATCGGCCTCGCGACCGATCGCGCCTTCAAGGGCATCGCGCGCAGCACGGTCGGTCCAATCGGCGGTGTTAGCGAGCCGCACGCCGTCAATCCGACCGCCGGCCGCTTCGAACTGCGCGTGGATGCGTCGTGCCAGTGCCGCGTCGATCGAGTTCTCGGCAAGGTTGGCGATCTGCCGCTTCGTGGCGGTGCCTTTCACGACGGCTTCCGTGGCTCGCAGGATCTCTGCCATCGCGACTGTGCCGGCAATAGTTTTCGTCGCGTCGGTCCAGCCACCAAGAAAATTCACCAGCATGAATCGGTTCGCGCCCCATGCCAGTGTTCGTTCGAGCCTCGATTGAGGTTTGTACGTGTCGGAGATATCCGAGATCGCGTTATGGCGGGTTGCCAACAGCGCCTCGTTGGCGATGCCCATGGCCTTGATCTGGGACTTCGCGGCCTTCCAGCCCTCACTATCACCGACCATAGCGCGGAAGAACGGCAGCCAGCCATCGCGGAACGTCGTCATCAGGCCGTGCCGAAACACGACGCCGGCCATGTCGGGCAGCGACGAGATCGTCGCCATGCCGAGATTCGTCACGACGTTGAAATTCTTCGCGGCGGCGGCGACGCGGGCGGCGTTGGGCATGATCGAGTAGTAGCTGGAGCCGTAGACGCCGCGGATGCGATCGCGTACCGCTGCCAGATCGCGGATCGCGGCCTCCCGCTGCTTGCCCAGGCGGATGCGCTCCTTCTCGTTTTTCGCAGCGTCGATCAGTCGGGCGAAGTCGTTCTCGATCTTGCGAAAGATATCCACCATATCCGCCGATCCGAAGCGCTCGGTCAGCAGCACGTCGGGCACCATGGTACGGAGATAGGCATTCGCCACGTGTTCCACGTCGGTCTCGAGAAATCCTTCCAGCATGGAGTCGGGAATGTTGAAGACACGGCCGGCGAGGGGGCCACGCGCCTCGGATGAAACCGCGCGACCAGCACCGGACGACGCCGCCTCATACGGCAGCCGCCCGTCCGGCGAGCCGAGAATGCGTTGGGTGATCTCGTGCGCCACATCGCGCAACTCGGCATCCGACAGATTGCGATTGGATTGCAGGATGCGCCGCACAGCGCTGTCCACAGCGGCGTCGGCAGAGGTGAGGCGGCCCTTGCTGGGGTCACGTCCCTCGGCGGCCTTGGCGCGGGCTTTCAGGGCGGCGCGCGCTTCGGCGCCTGACTGGCCTTCCCACTTCTCGATCTCGGCTTCGATCTTCGCCCGCATGGCGTCGTGATTGGCGATCTCGTCCGCCAGCTTGCGTTCGAGCGCGTCGATCTCTGCCAGCTTCGCGCTGGCCCGATCCTGCAACGCGTTGCCGCGATTGCGGACCTGCGTTTCGAACACTGCGCCGCCGCGCGCCTTCTCGACGTTCTTCCCCGGCACGTCGACGCGAATGCCGCCGTCGTTGCGGTACTGCGATTCCCGCAACTCGGTGGATCGCTGGAATGCGAACTTGTTGACGCGAGTGGCTTCCTCGGCGCGGGCCTGCACAACTTCCACGTCGTCGGACAGCGCGGCGATCTTCGCCTTGAGCTTGGCGATCTGCTCGTTCGCAACATCCATCGCGCCGGCAAACGCGCCGATCCGCTCCTGAGCGGCGGCCTTCGCGGTCTGGTCCGAGCGCAGCCAGTCGGTGATGTGATCGACGAACACAGGACGGCGGGCGGCGATGGCCTGCTTGTTGTACACACGCATGAAATAGGATTCGGCCGTCTTCACCATCACGTCGCCCGGCAACATACCGGCTTCGATGGCGCGCTTTTTCCACGGCTCGAACACCCTCTCGCGCACGGCGCGCGCGGCTTGCTCGACGAAGGGATTGTCGTGCTTATCGCCCTGGGTGAGCGCCTTGGCGATCTCCTCCTTGAAGGCGTCGAACGTCATATAGCCTTCACCACGGCCCCGGAACTGCTCGAATTGCGCCCGTAGACGAGGATTGCTGATGTTCGGATCGTTGAAGCGATACTCGGCGTAGGTGTGATCGAAGAAATCGGAAATCTGCACTCGGGTCTTATCGATTGCCATGCGCGCCAGGCGCTCGATTGATGGGCCGGACGACGTCGCCTGACCCTCAAGGTTCTGGGTGAAGCGCAACGGTGTCTCGGCAAGATCGACGGCGGCGCGGCGGGTGGCGATGCTGTCAGAGTTCAGCATACGGCCCATGGGATCGAGTGGCTTCACTACGGTGTTGAGGCCGCTCGGCACGAGGTCGAGGGTGCGGGTATCGGCAACGGCAGCGCCACCGGGCGCGGGCTGGCCGATGTTGCCGGCGTGGGCATCCATCTCGGCGCGGGTGCGGTCGAGTGACGCGACAGCCGCGGCATGTTCGGCCGGCGACAACAGCTTCGCGGCAGCACCGCCGAGCAACGCGCTCAAGACGGTGGCCGAGCCGACGCTGAGAACGCTGCCCGTGGGCGAGCGCGTCTCCTGTGACGCCTGCAAGGCCATCTCCTGCAAACCCGACTGCACGGCACCGGCAGCACCGGTACGGGCGGCCGCGCGCATGAACGTCAGGCCAGCTTTGCCGGCGTCCACCGCCACGCCAGCCGGCAGCGCCAGCGTGGGATCGAGCGTGCCGGCCATCATCTGCAACACCACGCCACCAACGCCACCGGCGTCGAGCGTGCGCTGATCGGCGAGTTCCTGATCAATCCGGGACATGATCGAACGTGTCTCGGCCTCCGAGCGAGAGCCGGCGAAACGGTTCAGATAGTTCCGTTCGTAAATGCTTCCGCGAAAACCATCGAGATCGAGCGGATTATGGTTCGGGTCCGGCGTGAACGGCCCGCTGTTGCGGAGCGTCTGGATCGCCGAGACGATGGTGTTGTCCTGACGAAAGGCTGCATTCGCCAATGCGTCGGCGGTCGGCGGCGCGGATGCTACGGGCGCAGCGCCGAGGACCGAGCGATATTCGGGCTGCGTCGCATCGGGCGTGAAGAATGGCATCAGCGCGGCCCCACTTCGGCGAGAGGATCCAGCATCTGGCGCGCGTCGATGCTGCCAGCGCCCGGCGTTTCGTTGAGCTTCATGAACCGCAGCCGCTTGAACGACGAGCGCGACTCCTCAAGGGCGGCCTTGTCATCCCAGCGGTAACGCATCGGTGCGCCGGTGCTGTCGGTGGGAATCTCCATGCGGCCGTCGCGGTGGATGATGTTGACGACGTAGGACGGCGGACGCTTGGCAGCGATATCTGCCTCGGTACCGGGATCAGCGAGCAATCGATACGACCAGTTTTCCGTCGTCGTCGGCCCGAGATCGCCGGGCGTCTTGGTGTAGCGCGGCTCCTTCACCACGCCGCGAAGGTCACGGTCGATCGCGGCCTTCATCCAATCGCGGGAGCCGTCCACCTCGCCGTAGTAGGCTTCCGGTGGCAGCCGCATGATTTGGTTGTTATTGACGGCGGACGCGCCCCACGTCGTCTTGAGTCGGGTGATCGCCTGATCATGAGCCTTGGCTGCAGGCAGACCGACCGCGCGGAAAGACGAATAGACGGAATCGTATTCGGCCTTGAGCGCAGCAGCCTGCAAACCATCAACCGGCGCAGATGGCCCTGTGAATGGCAGGGAGCCGAGGAAACCGTGATCGGACTGGTAAATCGCTTTGGCGATGTTGGCCGGGGAAACGGACGCGCTTTCCTTGCCGGCTTCTTCGGTCAGGGCTTTTCGGGCGGTGGCGAATGCCGGATCATCAGCGCGCTTGAACACCTCGGTGATCTCGGCCGGCGACATCGAGGTGCGCAGACCTTGCCAGACCTGCAACTGCTTGAGCGTGTCCCCGCCGAATGTCGACTTGAAGCCGACAGGGTCATAACGGAATGCGCGGTCGAGCGCGATCATGCCGGCGTTGAGCCGGTCGGGGTTGTAGCTGCGGACCATGCCGCCAAGCGCCTCGGCGACCGTCTTGTCGCTCATCGTCGCGATGAACGTGTCGCGCGGCAGCGTCCCGAGGGCGTTCAATGCATTGGCGGCACCGGCAACCGGTCCCTGCGTCAACTGCGCGGCCAGCGCGCCGGCCTCGGTCGGGCGCAACACGGAGAACACGGGCAGGTCCTGATCAGCGCGAATGCTGTTGGCCTGGTCAACCTTCGCCTTCAACGTGTCGGCAAGATCGGCGCGCGTGAAGTCGATCGGCTGCAATTCCGTGAAGCCGGCGCCGAAACGATATGCCGCGCCGTAGGGATCGGTCTTGTAGGCGTCGGTGATCTTCTTGTCGGACGAGCGCAGAATCTCGCCGAGCTTCCGCGAGAACTCCGGCGCGGCAGTCTCGAAGCGCTTCGTCCACTCGTCGATCGCGGCCGCGCGCTGCGGCGGTGACATGGTCTGGAACCGTGCGCCGGCGTCGGCGATTGCTGCGATCTCCGCAACCCGGCGCTTTTGCTCAATGGTGCCGACGGCTGCGGCCTGTACACCGAGGGCGTAAATCTCATCCAGCGACGGAAACTCGGTACGGCGGATCGACGCCTCAAGGTCGGTGATCGAGTGCGAGATGTCGTTGCCCATCTCGGCTTTCAGTTGCCGCAGCGCCATCAGGCCGGCGCGGGAGCCCGTGAACTTCTGGCCGGTCGCGCTGGTGCCGATGCCCATCTTTGCGTAGTCGAGCACTGACGTGCCGTTGGCGTCCTTGGGGTTGACGGCGCCGCCGCTCTCCAGCGCGGCCTTGGCGCTGCCGACGCCGCCGAGATGCATCATCGCCTTGATGCCGTCGTGCGTGATCAGTACGCCGCCGATGGTCTGGCCTTCGAAGCGGTCGAGCCCGGCAGACGTGATCTCACGATCCATGCGCGCCGAATGTGCATCATACGCGGCTTTCTGCGCTTCCGGGCTGCTCAGAAAGTCGTCGATTGACTTCACCTCGGGATGGCCGGGGATGGAAAAAATTCCGGTCCACTTACCGCCCGAGTAGCGATCGGACTTCGACCAGGTCGACAGGTTCTCATTCTCGCCCGGCGTATACAGGCCGAGATCAGCCAGACGCGGCGCGCCGAATTGATAGTACCCCGCATAGCCGAGTTGGTTCACAAGGTTCGGACGCCTGCGGCTTTCGCGTTTGATCAGCCGGTGTTCAAGATCATCGGCCGGCATTTCCCCGGTGGTCGCGAGAGCGGCGCGATCGGCAATAGGCAGGCCGCGCCATTGCTTCGCGATCTCAAGACCGCGCATGGTGGCTTCGATGTCCTGACCAACCCGAATGTTGCCGACGCCATACGCGCGCTGCGCCATGTCGACCATGACGTCGTTCGGAAGTGTGGACGCCTGCGACTTCGCCGTGGCCCATTCCCGGCTGATCGCGTCCCGCTCGCCACGGTGCGCGGATTCCTCGGAGCGTAACCACGCGAGGCCACCGCGGAGCAGCTTGTCCGAAAACTTATATTGCGCGCCGTTCTCAGTGACTGCGTTCGAAAGCCACTTCCGGGCTTCGTCGAAACCCTTCTCGGCGTAGACTTTCTCCAAACCGTTGCGGATCAGATTGCCTTGCGCACGCTCCGTTAGATCATCGCGCAGCAGGGCGGCTTTGTCCGGCGACATGGCGCGCGTCTGCACGGCGACGTCCAAAATCGAATTGTAACTTTGCACCGCAGCGGCGCCGTCAGCCTCCATCAGCTTGCCGGCAGAGGCGAGATTCTGAACATCGTTGTCCGCTCTTTTTAACCGTGCGGCGAGGCTTTCCGTTTCAAGCTGCTGATCCTTGGAGCGCTTGACGGCAAGCTGCGACGCAAGCCCGCTGGTCGCCAGACCGCCGAGATATTTCTTCGCGTGGTCGACAAGGCGCGGGTCCATCTCGGCAAGAGCGCCGTCATTATGTGCACGCGCGGCAGCCTCGAACTCTGCCGGCCGTCCATAGAATTCATCGTTCGCCCGGACGTACCAATCGCGATGCTTGTTTTCGAGATCGGCAACGGCTGCCGCTTTGGCCTGATGCTCCGCAAGCTGGAGGGAATCCGCCGCCTGCGAGGCGAGCCGGTCACCAACAGCAGCGATCTGCGACCACGCCTGTGCGCTGAACAGGGCGCTGCCGCTGACACCGCCGGGAGCCTGGGCGAGGACGGGATTGCTGTTCAGTGTGGGGAGCCCGGTGCCAGTTGCCATTACGAAAGCGCCTTGTTGAGACGGAAAATCCCGGTGCCGACGCTGCCGGCCGCGCCCATGAAGCCCGCGAAGAGCGACGTCTTGCCCTTGCGCTCCGACAGCACCGACGCGCGCGAGGCCAGATCGGCCTTCGCCGCGTAATTTGCCTTCGATGCCTGAATGTCGTCCTCCGATCGATCGATCGCGTTGTCGAAGATCGCCATCGCGGTCGGGCTCGTCGCACCGACGCCGCGACCGGCGCGGATCGCGGCGATGGTCATCAGGTTGGATGTCAGGTCACGGCGGCGCGCCGCCTCGTCCTGCATTGACGCCGTGCGCCCGGCATCGGCCTGCGCCTTATACTGCTGCGCCTCGAAGTCGGCGGCGGCGGACTGTTGGCCAGCAGCGGCCAATGTCCCGATGGCAGATGCCGCGGTGCCCACGGCGAGCGCCGGACCTGCAAGGCTGGAGATCAGTGCGGGGAAAGCGAGAGCGGCCATGGCGCAACCTCAGTTTATCTTTCGACGATCGACCGCGACAATCGGACCGAGCGAAACGCCAATGACCGGCGCACCAGACGAGACCCAGCCGTCGATAAAGTGTCCGATCCATTCATCGGTCGCGCCAGCTTCGATCAGCGCACGCACGCGCGGCGCCAACCCGGTGGTGCGGGGAAAGTTCGAAGCCGCCTCCCAAAAGGGATTGCCGCGATAGGCGTCTGCGTCATCAGCCATGGTGATTCCTCAGTTGAGATTGCAGCGGGCGACGGCAATGTCGTGATGCAAGGTCGAGTTGGGATCACCGCCGGCAGACTGAATCCACCCCTCGATGTAGCGGTCGACCGTCTCGTCGGTGGAGCCGTTCTCGATCATGCAGCGCACCCGCGTGGCGAGACCCGCGCGCAGCGGCAGCTTCGAGGCCGCCCGCAGCCCGGGATCATCGCCCTGATACGCAGGCAGACCATCGGCACCGAAACGATCAACCGCGTCGATCACCTTGCTCATTCCGCGGCCTCCGACGCTCGCGTAGCGTGAAACTTTTCGTTCTCGAGGCCGCTGTCGATGCCAAACGTGGCATTCGAACGAGCGCCGGCGAAGTTCTGCTTGAGGATGCGCTCGATCAGCGACGGCGGCCGCGGTTCGCGCTCGGCCATTCGCTTCGACTTGCGCGCGAAATAGTAGCCATCGAGCGCCGCAAAACGCTCCAATTCGTGGTAGCCGGTCCGCGACGGGTTATAGCGCCCCAACAATCGGTCAAGGTACGTCATCACCACGCGCGCGATGCGGTCGCCGTTGACAGCTCGATGCAGCGCCTTCGCATTGGCGAGGATCAGCACGTCGCGGCGTTCCAGCAATTCCCGCACAGCGTCGAGCCCGTCGTCGATTTTGTCGTCGAGATCGAGCAGTTCGTCGATCGCCGCGATCCGGGCTTGTTCGGCCGCAGCATCGGCATCAGCGTTTTCCCGGTCAATCAGCGTCTTGGCGTGCGCGGTCATGGCAGCGATCGCGCTATCAAGATCGATCCGCTCGGCTTCCGCCGCAGCGGTCACCTTGTCGTGCTCTCGCAGCGCCTGTGCATCGCCGCCCAATTGAGCAGCAAGCGCCAGGTCGCGACGCTTCACGGCGCCGTCGTCCAGCAGGCGGGTCAGATCGCTATGGCGCGCTTTCATCGTCGAAAGCATCGCATTGGCGTCGGAGGAGGTTTCGGGCATTGCGGTTGTCATGATGTGGTCCTTTCAGGGTCTGTTACACGACCGGTTCGGGCAGGTGCGTCGCGGCCCAGTCCAGCACGTATTCGCGAGCTTCATCCCACGTGACTTCGGCATCCAGGCCAACCGACTTCGCAAGCCGGAAAATCTCGCGCTGGTTGGCTGCATTCTTGATCAAAAACCCACGCCGCAGACGAATGGCCTGCGCCTTGGCAGTGACGGCGGCGGCATTCAGCGGCATCAAATCGTTGCCTGGCGTGCCCTCGTAAAAGATCTCGGCATCGGCAGCGACAAGCACGGACCCGACATGCCGATACAACTTGAGGAACGCCGGGGAGAGCGCGCGATACTGCGGGACGGTGTCGGGGATGCTCATCATGCACTCCGATGGTTTGACTGGAAAATTTCCGACGACGGTTTGGGGAAAAAATTGTGAGGGAAAGGGCCGTGCACCCAGCACGCCGCCATTTTTGGGGGCCCGGCCGCCGAGGCGCGCGCGTGAGAACGACCCCCGGGTGGCCTCGCGCTCCCTTCCACAACTGAGGTCCTGGATCGTGGCAGGCCGCGCGCATAAAACCCTTCCGACGACGACGCGCTGCCTCTGAGACTGCGGGTTGGTGTGCGAGAAGTGGCTGCAACTGGCGGCTTTTCGCGCTGTTGTGGCAACGATGCGTGCGCCGGGAAGCACATGGGAATCGGAGGCCATCATTTCGCGGTCTCCGACGTCACGTCGATCAGCGGACCAGGTCGCGAGGCAGGCGGCGAGAGGTCGATGACGTAGCCGATGCTGACGCCCACGTTCACGAGCGGTGAGACGTTCTTCACGACGTGACCGCCGAGGCCGAGGACATGTCGCGCGACGTCGGCCTTCACGTGCTCGCTGCGCCCGGACTCGAGCAGTTCTTCGAGCACGCGCGCGGCTTTCATCTGCGCGCCAGCGATGGTTTCGCGCACGCGGCTTTCGATAAACACCTGTACGTGAGGTTCTCGCAACGATCGCGACAAGTGCTCAGGCGAGAGATTTGCCCGTGCGGCAGCGGCTTTCTTGGTTGCGCACTCGCCCGACAGCAGCAGGTCAATGGCTTGACGCAGCTTGGCCGAAATCCGCCGTTCGCGGGTTGCTGGAGCGGTCTCCAATTGTGTTGCGGCGACGTTCATGCGCGAACGATGCCGTTGTGGGCGAGGTCGTTGCAACGCACGAAAGATCAAGCGGCTTGATGTTTCGTCGGGGAAGCGTCGCGGACCCAATATAGTATCCCTTCTATACTGGGTCCGCGGGGTGCTGTTGGCGCTGGGCCTGCCGGCGCGCGCGCTTGTAATCACGCTTTGCAATGCGTCTTGCCTCGGCGCGGTCTGCTGCGGATTGATCGATGGCGCCGATCGTTCGGATGCGAAGGTGCGCGCGGCGGGCGGCGGTGAGACCGATCTTGCTGGCGATTGTGTCGGCGCGAAACCGGAGCGGATTCCCAAGCACCTTGTCGATGAGTTGGTCGCGCTCTTCGCCGGTGAGCCATGGCGCGCGCTCATCGAGCCATGACTGCATGCGAGCGGTGACGTCACCTGAGCGGCGGGCGAGGTGATGCAGCATGAGCGTGGCATCGTCCCGACCGCCGTCGTCGTCTGGAAGAATTTCCCCACCGTAGCGATCGCTGAATTCCCGATTGAGCTCGGCCACGCGGAGCGCCGCGAGACTGACGCCGCGTCCACCGCGGCGCCGACGCCGTTCGGCGCGCTCCGCTGCCCGGACCTGGTCGGGATAGCTTGCCACGTCACTTGCTGGCCTCGGCCGCTACCGCTCGAAGCTTGGCGATCAGCATTTCGACGTTCTCCGGGCGCACATAGATCGCCGGATCGTCGTTGGGGTATGCGGCCTCCTGGCGAATCACGAGGGAGCCATATCGGTTTCGATACACGGCGAGCGCCGGCTGGCCCGGGACTGCGATAGCGTCGTTGCCCGGCTCGAAGTGATCTTCCTCGTCGTTCATGCCGAGTACCTCGCGGGCAGCCTCGGCGTCAGCTATGCGATCGATCTTCGCGAGGTCGGCCTGAAATGCCGGGCTATCCGGGTCGATGTCTGACGGCAGCGTCTTGCGCAATAGCTGCTCGCGCGGCGACAACTCAGGCTGAGAATTCCCCAGTGGGGACGCAATGCCGAGACGTTCGCGCGCCGCGCCAACGGTCTTGTGGTCAACACCGACAACGCGCCCAATCTCACGATCGCTGCGATTCGGATTGTCGAACAACTCGACTTCGATCCGGTTGCGCTTCTCGGCGGTGCTCAGTTCTGCAACTTCCAACATCTTCTCTTCCTTTCTTCAATCTCTGACCGATGGTGAGGGGAGGGTTCGAAGGCACACCCCCCTTACCCCCCACAGCAAAAGCCATGGACAGGTTCGGGGAGTGAGCCTTGTCCTGACCGACGGAGCCGGGGATGGGACATCAGGCTGCCTGGCTTTGTCCTCAGCAGCGCATCCAAGCGGGGAAACCCCTACACCTGCGCTTGCCGTCCTCGCTGAGTGAGCCTCGACGCTGACGCGCCACAGCCACGCTGACGGCATCTGCCGAGCGGGCGTTGCTTTTGGGGATGGGGAGGGATATCGGAAGGATGTTCAGTGCTTCCGATATTTCGTCCGGCCCGTGTGAGCAGCGCTCGCGCGGGTCGTTCGTTATGCGGCGGCCTTATCCGCCTTGCTGTCCAACCATTCGACGATGGTGCTGACCTTCCAACCGTAGCGGCGTGCGCTCAGGCGGATCGGCGGGGGGACCTTGCCGGTGCGATACAGCTCGCGAAAATGATTGGTGCTGTACCGGCAAAGCGCCGCTGCTTCGACTGTGGTCAGGATGCGGTTTTTTGTGATCTCGGTTGGCAGATTTTGGAGCGCGTCTCGCACTGCTATTCTCCCGTTCTGTTCGATGAACAGGAAAGTGCAGGTTCGGACTGGTGATGTCGCGCGGATCAAATCAGCTAAAATTCGGCCAATTTCTCCGCGCTCTCCAATCCTTCAATTGATCCCGGCGTGTGGCGGGCGCAACGTGTTCGAATCCAAGGGGCGCGATACAGGCTTCTACGAAAGCCGGAAATCCTCGTGACGGCCTGTTGCCACCGTGGGCCTGAACAAATGCAATATCGAGCTGATGCAGAACCCAGCCTATGGACTTCTCAGGCGCTCCTTTACGCTCCTTCTGCAAGGTTGCCGGGGTCAGATCAAGATATTCGAGGCTATAAAGCACATCGAGAAGATTGCTCAGATGGGACATGAATGACGCGGATGGATTTGACGCGATAAGAACTTCGATGGTCTCTTGTGAAAGGTGCTCTGCGGCTTCACGAGCATGACCGATCGCAGATTTGAACGCCGCCGCCTCGACCGCCGGATTGGGCTTTGGGGACGAAGAATCTGATAGAGCGCGTCCGATGACGGATTTTCGTGCGGTCAATATTATCGAACGCATCGTGGCAGCTGATGGAGCGGGCAAATAGCCGGTGATTTGCGCGATTTGCTCATTCGTGTACGGCCAAGGCCAGTGAAATGAGGCGTCGCTCGCCAAACGTGCCAAATTGGTGACCGGGCGCTTTTTATCGTCGAGCGGAAGCGGGGGCAGGCGCCGTGCCACTGTCATGCCCGCAAAGGCACGACGTTGAGAGGATTCGCCGTGAGCAGGCTGGTAATGTGCGCCGCCCAGATATCTACAGCCTGCCGTTTCTCGGCAGCGTAGGTGGCGCGATTGTAGATGCCAGCGACGCCACTCTTGCTGCCCGAGATGTGGTTCAGCAACGCCTCGACGACATGCGGTTGGATACCGAGGTCGCCAAGCCGTGTCGCCGTCGTCCGCCGGAGATCGTGGAGCGTCCACCGTGGCATCGGCGCGTTGTTATCGTCCTTGGCCCGAGCTTCCTTTATCCGCTCATCCAGTGCTCGCCGCGAGCGGGACCATCCGGAGAAAGACCGATCTGACGTTTCACCGAAAAGCAAATCGCGTTTTTCCCTTCGCGGGTGTCCTTTGACCAACGTCAAGGCTGCATCGGACAAAGGCACGTCATGCGGCTGCTTGTTCTTCGTACGGTGACGGGGGAGCGACCAAAGGCGTTTTTCGATGTCGAGTTCGCTATCAGCCATCCCGCCGACTTCCTCCCGCCGCTGAGCAGTCAGGATCAGAAGTTTTACGATAGCGCCGAAATCGTCGTCCCGACACGCGCGCCAGATTTCCACAAGTTCGCCATCGGACAGCACGCGGTCCCGCGGGGCTTCGTCGCCGGCCTTGTTGGTCGCGGTGACCGGGTTGGCGTCGATCTCTCCCTGACGCATGGCCCATGTGAAGGCCGCCGCCAAGGTTGCGCGGGCTCGGTTGGCTGTGACGACGCCGCTGCTCTCGGCAATCTCGCCGATCCGTTTCGCGACGTCGGCGCGGCTGATGGAGTGGATGGAGCGCCGATTGAATGGCGCCCAATATTTCTGGATATGGCGCTCGACCTCGCGATAGCTGCCGGGACGCAATCGCGCCTTGGCTGCCTTCAGATAGCGGTCGCCGAGATCCTCGAAAACGTCCGCCGCCCGGTCCTGGGCGGCCCTGCGTTGCGCTTGCGGATCCTCGCCAAGGCGCACCTTGGCGAAGATATCAGCGGCCGTCTGACGCGCCTTTGCGGCATTCACCTGTTCGATGGAGCCGATATTGAACCGGCGCTGCGCCTTTCCGAATCGATACTGGGCGACCCACGTCTTTTTGCCGCCGGCACGGATACGAAGGCCGAAGCCCGGGTCCCGCTCGTCAAAAATGATGGCATCGGCCTTTCCGGGTGGTAGACACGTTGCACTCGCGGTTCGGTCTGTCAGCTTCATGGCCAACCTCGCTGGGAAGCAGATGGGAAGCGCGGCAACATTTACTCATCGGCACTTTGCCGCCCCGGATACTGCGAGTATTGACTATTTTTCGGGGATATTTAAGAGGCATCAGCACTTCCCGGCGCTATACATCACTTTGGGCCGGTGGTTTGGGTACTGCAGGTCGTTGGTTCGAATCCAGCTGCCCCGACCAAAATCACAACTTCATCAATAGCTTGGTCCTGATGCGCGCGCTTCGGGATGGCGCGTGGAACAATGATCCGGCTCGACAACATCACGAAGCAGAACGGCCACCAGCTGCTTTTCGTGGAAGCCTCCGCAGCACTTCAGCGCGGCGAAAAGGTGGGACTGGTCGGTCCCAACGGCGCGGGCAAGACCACGCTGTTCCGTATGATCACCGGTCAGGATCATCCGGATGAAGGGCAGGTCGCGGTCGATCGCGGCGTCACCATCGGTTACTTCAGCCAGGACGTCGGCGAGATGAGTGGTCGCAGCGCGGCGGCCGAAGTCATGGACGGCGCGGGGCCGGTCAGCGAAGTCGCGATTGAGCTCAAAGCCCTCGAAACGGCCATGGCCGATCCGGACCGCGCCGATGAAATGGACGACATCATCGCGCGCTATGGCGAGGTGCAGGCGCGGTTTGAGGAACTCGACGGCTATGCGCTCGAGGGCCGCGCCCGCGAGGTGCTGGCCGGCCTCGGCTTCAGTCAGGAAATGATGGATGGCGATGTCGGCAAGCTGTCCGGCGGCTGGAAGATGCGCGTGGCGCTGGCGCGCATCCTCTTGATGCGGCCCGACGCCATGATCCTCGACGAGCCCAGCAACCATCTCGACCTCGAAAGCCTGATCTGGCTGGAGCAATTCCTGAAAGGCTATGAGGGCCTGCTGTTGATGACGTCCCACGATCGCGAATTCATGAATCGCATCGTCGGCAAGATCGTCGAGATCGATGGCGGCACGCTGACCACCTATTCCGGCAACTATGAATTCTACGAGCAGCAGCGTGCCCTGAACGAAAAGCAACAGCAGGCGCAGTTCGAGCGGCAGCAAGCGATGCTGGCCAAGGAGATCAAGTTCATCGAGCGCTTCAAGGCGCGCGCCTCGCACGCTGCGCAGGTGCAGAGCCGCGTCAAGAAGCTCGACAAGATCGAGCGCGTGGAGCCGCCGCGGCGGCGGCAGAGCGTGCTGTTCGATTTTCCGGCGGCGCCGCGGTCGGGCGAAGATGTCGTCAGCCTGAAGAACGTGCACAAGGGCTACGGCAATCGGACGATTTACCAGGCGCTGGATTTCGCGGTGCGTCGCAAGGAACGCTGGTGCGTGATGGGCGTCAACGGCGCTGGGAAGTCGACCCTGCTCAAGCTGGTCGCCGGCGCGACGGAGCCGGATGCCGGCACGGTTTCGCGCGGCGGCAGCGTCAAGATGGGCTACTTCGCGCAGCACGCGATGGATCTGCTGGACGGCGAGCGCACCGTGTTTCAGTCATTGGAGGACGCGTTTCCGCAGGCGGGGCAGGGCTCGTTGCGCGCGCTGGCCGGGTGTTTTGGGTTTTCCGGCGACGATGTCGAGAAGAGGTGCCGCGTGCTGTCGGGCGGCGAGAAGGCGCGGCTGGTGATGGCCCTGATGCTGTTCGATCCGCCGAATTTCCTGGTACTCGACGAGCCGACCAACCACCTCGACATGGCGACCAAGGAGATGCTGATCGCCGCGCTCGCCAACTACGAGGGCACCATGCTGTTCGTCTCGCATGATCGCCACTTCCTCGCGGCGCTTTCCAATCGCGTGCTGGAATTGACTCCCGAGGGCATCCATCAATATGGCGGCGGCTATACCGAATACGTCGCGCGCACCGGTGTCGAAGCACCCGGATTACGCAGCTAGCGCATTCCTCCTCAAGCCCGGCATGACGATGATATCGTTACGCCGCATCCGCGCGCTTGACCGGTGCGGCGGGCGCTTGCGCGGTATCGACCGTCGCGGTCGGCTTCGGCCGCGGCTTGTCCTGCTGTTTCGACCAGGAGATGTAGTAGGCGACGACGGTCATGGCGAAGATGCCGGCGATGCTGACGCCGAACTGCGCCAGCACCGAGCCGGAGCTCATGATCAGCAGGAAATGCGCGACAAAGGACAGGAACACGCCGACGCAAAAGACCGCCAGCGATTGCTGACCGCATTTGATCACCGGCCTGAACAGCCGCCACTCGAGACCGGGCCAATCCTTGGGCACGAAACGGGTGACAAAGAACGCGATGATCACGAAGTGCAGCACGCGGTAGGGCGCGAGGTAGGTTTTGTCGTTGGGATTGAAGGCGTCATACAGCCATCTCGGAAACATCGCGCCGAAGTCTGGGAAGCGTCCCGCCATGGTCATGATCAGTGCGAAGATCAGATAGGCGCCGCCGAAATAGAGCAGGATCGGCGAGTTGATCACGGAGCGCGATGCGGTGGCGCCGCCCAGCGCAAACCAGGCCCCGAACATGAACAGCACCTGCCACGTAAAGGGATTGAAGTACCACTCGCCTTCCGGGTAGCCGCGCAAATTCCAGCCGTAATGCCGCGCCGCGAAATACAGGCAGAGCGACCCGAGCATGGTCAGGTCGGGCCGGCGCAACATCATCCACAGCACCGGCGGGAAGAACGCCATTAGCACGATGTAGAGTGGCAGCACGTCGAGGTTGAGCGGCTTGAAGCTGAGCAGCAGACCATGCGTCAGGGTCTGGATCGGGTTCTCGATCAATCCCGCGACATTAAATTCGTTGATGATCTCGACGTCATAATAGCGCTGCGCCACATAGCCGATCGCGGCCACGTAGATCACGAACAGGACGACATGGGCCACGTAGAGCTGCCAGACCCGCTTGAACAGGCGGGTGGCGCCGACCACGAAGCCGCGATCTAGCATCATCTTGGCGTAGACGAACGAGGCCGTGTAGCCCGAAATGAAGACGAACAGATCGGCGGCGTCGCTGAACCCGTAATTTCGTGTCGTGATCCAGTTCACGACGTTGTTGGGGATATGATCCAGGAAAATTGCCCAGTTGGCGATCCCGCGGAACAGGTCGAGCCGGAGATCGCGGCCTTTCGGGGGCAAGGTAGCGTGGATATCCATGAGCACCGTCGGTGAGGTCTGGACTGGAGCAAACGTCGGGTTGCCGGAGATGGTGTCTTGTCGAGATTGTCACAAGGCTGCGGACGGACTATAGCATCAGCCACGCGTGGGGCACGGGTCCGCTTGGACTCCGGTCCGGCGCGTAACGGGCCGGCGATGTCCAGCGCTTGCCCAATTCGGTTGTTGTCGAAACGCGAATCAGCAGGCTACGCCACGTCATGACCGCACGTATCTTTAAACCCGCCAAGAGCGCGATGCAATCCGGCTTCGCCAAGACGCGCGAATGGCAACTCGATTACGAGCCTGAACAGCCGCGCGTTATCGAGCCGCTGATGGGCTGGACCAGCTCGGGCGACATGAAGCAGCAGCTGACGCTGCGCTTCGCAAGCAAGGAAGAAGCCATCGCTTATTGCGAACGCAAGGGCATTGCCTATCAGGTCATCGAGCCGAAGGAGCGGGGCCGGCGTCAGGCCGCCTATGCCGACAATTTTGCGTTCCAGCGGACCGACCCCTGGACCCACTGATCCGTTTCGATTCAACGATCTATTTCCCCCGAACTGACCGCCGCAATCCGTGGTCGGACGGATGCGCATGTTCGTGCGGCAAGCATCGTGGCGGGTGAGGTTTTACGGGCGGAAACCTTGTCCTGTTCGCCCCTTGCGCAGAGCGGCCGGAATATACTGTGTTTGCCATGGAGCCCGAAAGTTGAGGTTGCGCGAAGTGGCGCGGCAATGACAACATGGGCCGCCGTCACCGCCGCCGTTCACTCGTAACCCTCCGGACGTCATGCCGCTTCATTCCAGTATTCAAACCAGCTCGTCGGATTTTCAGCAGAACGCCGAAGCGATGCGCCTGTTGGTCGCCGAGCTTCGTAGCAAGTTGAATGAAGTGGCCGGCGGAGGTGGCAAGACCTCGCGAGAACGCCACAGGTCGCGCGGCAAGATGTTCGTGCGTGATCGCGTCGATCTCTTGATCGATCCCGGCACCGCGTTTCTCGAACTGTCGCCGCTGGCGGCCAATGGCCTCTACGGCGGCGACGTGCACTCGGCGAGCGTCGTCACCGGCATCGGCCGCATCTCCGGGCGCGAATGCGTGATCGTCGCCAACGACGCCACCGTCAAGGGCGGCACTTACTACCCGATGACGGTGAAGAAGCATCTGCGCGCGCAGGACATCGCGCGGCAGAACAATCTGCCCTGCGTCTACATGGTGGACTCCGGCGGCGCGTTCCTGCCGCTGCAGGACGAGGTCTTTCCCGACGAGCGCCATTTCGGCCGCATCTTCTACAACCAGGCCAATCTGTCGGCGCAGGGCATCGCGCAGATCGCCATCGTGATGGGCTCCTGCACCGCCGGCGGCGCTTACGTGCCGGCGATGTCGGACGAGAGCATCATCGTGCGCAACCAGGGCACCATCTTCCTCGGCGGGCCGCCGCTGGTGAAGGCCGCCACCGGCGAAGTGGTGACCGCGGAAGAACTCGGCGGCGCCGACGTGCATTCGCGTCAGTCCGGCGTCACTGACCACTACGCGCAGAACGACCGTCACGCCATCGGCATTGCACGCAGGATCGTCGGCACGCTGAAGCAATCGCCGCGGCATGTCTCCGGATGGCAGACGCCGCGCGAGCCGCTCTACGCGCCGCAGGAAATCTACGGCGTGGTGCCGGCCGACAACCGCAAGCCGTTCGACGTGCGCGACATCATCGCGCGGATCGTCGACGGCTCCGAGTTTGATGAGTTCAAGAAGCTCTACGGCCAGACGCTGGTGTGCGGCTTCGCGCATATCTGGGGTTTTCCAGTCGGCATTGTCGCCAACAATGGCATCCTCTTTAGCGAAAGCTCGCTGAAGGGCGCGCACTTCATCGAACTGTGCAGCCAGCGCAACATTCCGCTGGTGTTCCTGCAGAACATTACCGGCTTCATGGTCGGCAAGAAATACGAGGCCGGCGGCATCGCGCGCGACGGCGCCAAGCTGGTGACGGCGGTGGCGACGACATCGGTGCCGAAGTTCACCGTGGTGATCGGCGGCTCCTACGGCGCGGGCAATTACGGCATGTGCGGCCGTGCCTATTCGCCGCGCTTTCTGTGGATGTGGCCGAATGCGCGCATCTCGGTGATGGGCGGCGAGCAGGCCGCGATGGTGCTGAGCACGGTGCGCCGCGAAGGCATCGAGGCCAAGGGCGGCACATGGTCGACTGACGAGGAGCGCGAATTCCAGGCGCCGATCCGCGCGCAATATGAAAAGCAGGGCAGTCCCTATTATGCCACAGCGCGGCTGTGGGACGACGGCGTGATCGATCCCGCTGATACGCGTCTGGTTCTGGGTCTCGGTCTGTCGGCGGCAGCGAATGCGCCGATCGAGCCGACCCGCTTCGGTATTTTCAGGATGTAATGATGGCTGGGTCTGCACACTACCGGCGTTTCCGGACGCTTTTGATTGCCAATCGCGGCGAGATTGCCTGCCGCGTCATTCGCACGGCGAAAGCCATGGGCCTGCGCACCGTCGCGGTCTATTCCGAAGCCGATGCCGATGCGGTCCATGTCGCGATGGCCGACGATGCCGTGCTGCTCGGCCCGGCACGGGCGCGCGACAGCTATCTGAACATCGAGCGCGTGCTTGCGGCGGCGCGCGAGAGCGGCGCGGAAGCGATCCATCCCGGCTACGGATTTTTGTCCGAGAATGCCGAATTCGCGCAGGCCTGCGCCGATGCCAATCTGGTGTTCGTCGGCCCGACAGCTGCGATGATGACCGCGATGGGCTCGAAGTCCGGCTCAAAACTGCTGATGGAAAAGGCCGGGGTGCCGCTGGTGCCGGGCTATCACGGCGAGGCGCAGGACGACGCGACGCTGGCGGCGGCGGCCGACAAGGCCGGCTATCCGGTGCTGGTGAAGGCATCGGCGGGCGGCGGCGGGCGCGGCATGCGGGTAGTGCGCGAGGCCTCCGAACTGAAGGCGGCGCTGGAGAGCGCGCGGCGCGAGGCCAAGGCGGCGTTTGGCGACGACCGCATGCTGATCGAGAAATACGTCCAGAACCCGCGTCACATCGAAGTGCAGATCATCGGCGACAGCCACGGCAATCTGCTATCGCTGTTCGAGCGCGAATGCACCTTGCAGCGCCGCCATCAGAAGGTGATCGAGGAAGCGCCGTCGCCGACGCTCAACGCCGCGCAGCGCGAGAAGGTCTGCGAGGCCGCGCGCAAGGCGGCCGGCGCGGTGGACTACGTCGGTGCGGGCACCATCGAAATCGTCTCCGACGGCAAGGAAGTGTTCTTCATCGAGATGAACACGCGCTTGCAGGTCGAGCATCCGGTGACCGAACTGATCAGCGGCGTCGATCTGGTGGAGTGGCAATTGCGTGTTGCGTTCGGCGAGAAACTGCCGATGACGCAGGATCAACTCAAGCTCAACGGCCACGCCATCGAGGCGCGGATCTACGCGGAAAATCCCGACAAGAACTTCATGCCGTCGGTCGGCCGTATCAAGACGTGGCGGACGCCGGAGGAAGCCGGCTGGCTGCGGATCGATGCCGGTTACCGGCAGGGCAGCAACGTGTCGCCGCATTACGACGCGATGCTCGCCAAGGTGATCGCCTGGGCGCCGACGCGCGATGTCGCCATCGACCGGCTCAATCGCGGGTTGGAAGAAACCGACGTGCGCGGCGTCGTCACCAACATTCCGTTCCTGTCGGCGCTGATCACCCATCCCGATGTGCGCAAGAACAAGATCGATACCGGCTTCATCGAGCGGCACCTCAAGGACCTGACGCCGAAGCCGTCCGCGCCGGGGGCGCTCGAACTCGCGGCAGCGGTTGCTGCGATCCTGACTCACGAACGGCAGGAGATGCGCGCCGACGTCCAATCGCCGTGGCAGACCGACGGCTGGATGCCGGTCGGCCAGCGCCATCGCCTGTTCACCTTCAAGCAAGGACCGGGCACCGAACTGACCATCGCACGCCGCTATGGGGGCGGCGCGTCGGCGCTGGAGATCGACGGCCGCCAGATCGATTTTGCTTTCAACGCCGAAGGCGATAGCGCGTTCGCGGTGTCGCTCGACGGTTCGCGCAGCCATGCGGTGGCGGTGCTCGACGGCCGCGACATCTATGTGCGCACGCGCAACGGGCGCTTCGAGTTCACCTGGGCCGATCCGTTCAGCGGCGGTGACGACGAGCACGTCGGCGAGGATCGTATCGTAGCACCCTTGCCGGGCACCGTGGTGGCGCTGCTGGCGAAGCAAGGCGAGACGCTGGAGAAGGGCGCACCGATCCTGACGCTGGAAGTGATGAAGATGGAGCAGACCCTGCGCGCGCCGTTTGCGGGCGTGGTGAAACAGATCAACTGCAAGGTCGGCGACATCGTGCAGGAAGGTGCCGAACTCGCTGAGATCGAGCCGACGGAGACGTGAGCGGCATGAGCGATCGGGTGCAGATCGTCGAGATGGGGCCGCGCGACGGCTTGCAAAACGAGAAGACCTCGGTGAGCGTCGAAGCGCGCATCGCCTTCGTCGAAGCGCTGGTGGCAGCGGGCCTGACCACCTGCGAGGTGGGCGCCTTCGTATCGCCCAAGGCCATTCCGCAAATGGTCGGCTCCGATCAGGTCTTGCGCGCGGTAGGTCATCTCGATGGCGAATTTCACGTCCTGGTGCCGAACGAGAAGGGCTACGAGGCGGCGATTGCCGCCGGCGCGAAAGTCGTTTCGGTGTTCGCGTCCGCCTCGGAAGGCTTTTCACGCGCCAACATCAACTGCTCGATTGCGGAATCGATCGAACGCTTCAAGCCGGTGCTGGCGCGGGCCAAAGCCGACGGCATCAAGGTGCGCGGCTACGTCTCCTGCGTGCTCGGCTGTCCGTTCGACGGCGAGGTGAAACCCGCCGCGGTGGTCAGCGTTGCAGAAACGCTGTGGAATCTCGGCTGCTACGAAATTTCGCTGGGCGACACCATCGGCGTCGGCACGCCGGCGAAGGCGCGGGCGATGCTGCGCGCGGTCGGCGGCGATGTGCCGGTGGCAAAGCTCGCGATGCATTTCCACGACACTTACGGGCAGGCGCTCGCCAATCTCTATGCCGGCATGGAGGAGGGGGTGTTCGTGATCGATTCCGCCGCCGGCGGCTTGGGCGGCTGTCCTTACGCGCCCGGCGCGACTGGCAATGTCGCGACGGAAGATGTCGTCTACATGCTCGAAGGCATGGGCATCGCGACCGGCGTCGACATGGACAAGCTGCTCGCCGCCACCAATCAGATGAGTGGGCTGCTGGGCCACCCGCCGGTGAGCCGGGTGGCCTCCGCGCTGAATGCCAAACGCAATACGGCGGCAAAGGCCTGAACCCCGCGCGCCGGCCGCGCCGGGCCGCTGGAGCAACGAGGTGGGCGCGCTTGACACCGGCCTTATCGGCGAACACCGATCCGGCGATACGTAACAGACGCGGCCCTTGCCGTGATCCTTGCTCATCCTCTCCTGAGCGTGCGCCGCCGGGGTCATCGCCAAACCGAACGAGACGCTCAGCGCGGACATGGCCGATATCAGCGCATCTCCGACCGATGGCTGTTGCGGCGGCGTATCGACTTGCATGTGTCGGACAGTGAAAGAGGCCCTGCAGCGGGCCTCTTTCAAATCGCGTTGTACTGCCTTTGCGGTCCGTCAGGCGGGACGGTTGCCGTGTCGTGCGATCGTCCGCGTATTAGAGCGGTTCCTGGTTAGGCAGAATCGGATTTTGATTTTCAAATCAGGCGTATTCTGATTCAAGATTCTTGCTGGATTGGAGGCCAGCAAGGATGGGACGACCTCTATCTAACGATCTTCG